>OGHF01000924.1_pt1 | contig 18822 bp, 17 predicted proteins | sample 1571481 | NCBI WGS metagenome assembly OGHF01 (sample SAMEA2581952, study PRJEB24529) | metagenome | biome: Human gut stool | place: China | collected 2011
CCAGCGCGTGCGCCACCTTCTGCAACTTGGCTTCCAGGTTGGCCTTGCGTTTCTGTGCTTGCGATTCCTCTGTCAATGCTGCACTATTACTATCTCCCAATGAGATGATATAAAGCAAAGAATTTTCGCTAGTGTTATTTTGCTGGTTATAAGAATGTTTGTTATCTTTCTTGTTATCGAGATTGCAAGAAAGATTATTCACTTTTTCACTGAATTGTACTACTTCTTTTTTATTTTCGCCAGCAAAGTTTTGTTTTTGTAATTCAAGTTGTTTGGAGATAGAACTATTCTTCATCGTATTGTGGTAATTAAATGATTCAGTTTGCTGCGATTGTTATTAAACAGCTTATCAAAGTCCTCTTCCGCTTGCTGGAATAGGTTAACGCGATCAAACCTTCCCGTTATCATTCCTTTTTTGGTGTTTTTGTGATTGATAAGTGATGACAGTTTTTTTATTTGTTTGATCTTTCCGACTCACAATCAAATGACAGTGCATATTCAGTTCGTTGTCGGAATGGCTACGGTCTAAATGAATCTTTCCGTAAAACGTTATATCTGAAGCGGATAGTTCTTTATTGAAATTATTGGCATATTCAGGAATGAACACCTCACGGATATAATATTTCATTGCTTCGGCTTGTTCCTGTTCTTTGCTACCTATTGTTTGGAGTTCCTTTTCCGATGGGCTGACATGGATAGCATAAAACTTAGCATCCGTTTTTTAGTAGGATATCTTTTATTGAGGATGGTATTGTAGGAAGGAGGAGAGATATGCTATATTATGCTCCCTTTTTATTTCTATATCGGGTTGAAAATATGATTTTTGGTGCTAGTAAACTAATTGATGAGTTAAAGTAGTATAAATTCAAAGCTCTTTTGATGGGGAATAGAATGGGGAAATAAAGAGTGAAGTAAAAAGAAAAAAGCTCTGAAAATCAGAGCTTTAAGTCTTGTATATGTGGAGCGTATCGGACTCGAACCGATCACCTCGACACTGCCAGTGTCGCGCTCTAGCCAGATGAGCTAACGCCCCATTTTTATGCCACTGATATAACGTTTGTCAACGTTTTGCTTTTGTTGGCGCAAATATAATGGAATATTCTGAAATAATTGCTATGTTTGCGGAAAATAATTTATTGAAAGGACAGATGATATGCTGATTTATAATACAACTTTTCAGGTGGACGATGCTGTTCACGATAATTTTTTGATTTGGATAAAGGAAAACTATATACCTGAAGTACAGAAACACGGGACGTTGAAAGCACCGCGTATCTGTCGGATACTGAGCCATCGGGACGACGGAAGTTCTTATTCTCTGCAATGGGAAGTAGAGAGTAGTGGATTGCTGCATCGCTGGCACATGGAACAGGGAGTGCGGCTGAATGACGAACTTACGAAAATATTCAAGGATAAAGTAGTCGGTTTTCCGACATTGATGGAGATAGTAGAGTGATTCAACCGGTAAAAGAAAAGATTATTTTGGGTATAGACCCCGGTACGACCATCATGGGATATGGAGTCTTGCGCGTGAAAGGGACTAAGCCTGAGATGATCGCGATGGGAATTATCGATTTACGTAAATTTGCCAATCATTATCTGAAGCTGCGGCATATTCACGAACGGGTATTAAGTATCATCGAAAGCTATCTGCCTGACGAACTGGCTATCGAAGCTCCTTTTTTCGGCAAGAACGTACAGTCCATGTTGAAGTTGGGACGTGCTCAGGGAGTGGCGATGGCAGTGGCATTGAGCCGTGATATTCCGATCACAGAATATGCTCCTTTGAAGATCAAGATGGCTATAACCGGAAACGGACAGGCATCAAAGGAACAAGTAGCGGATATGCTGCAGCGTATGCTGCATTTTCCCAAAGAAGAGATGCCTACCTTTATGGATGCGACGGACGGTTTGGCGGCAGCCTATTGTCATTTTCTGCAAATGGGACGTCCGGCAATGGAAAAAGGATATAGCAGTTGGAAAGATTTTATTGCGAAAAATCCCGATAAAGTAAAATAAACCCGCAATGAAAGGCTGGGAGTGAGAAAAGTAATAAATAAGTAAGTGCGAAGGTAGTGTGAGTACCGCAGGGGAGGTTTAGTATGAAAATGGGAACCAATTATTTAGCGATATTAGGGGTGACTACGGTGACGACAGTAATGAGTTGTACTACTGCGAAAAAGGAATATATGTCTTATGAATTATATCCGGTCCGTACAGGAAGTCTGATTGAAATGGAGTATACACCGGAGGCAACGAAATTTACTCTTTGGTCGCCTACGGCAGATGAAGTACGTCTGATGCTTTATGAGGCAGGCGAGGGCGGACATGCCTATGAAACGGTAAAGATGCAGTCGGGGGAAGAAGGAACCTGGACAGCTGTGGTAAGTAAGGACCTTATTGGCAAGTTCTATACTTTCAATGTGAAGATCGATGACAAGTGGCAGGGAGATACTCCCGGAATAAACGCCCGTGCTGTCGGAGTAAACGGGAAGCGGGCCGCTATTATCGACTGGCAATCCACCAATCCGGACGGTTGGGAGAGTGACACCCGACCTCCTTTGAAGTCTCCCGCCGATATGATTATTTATGAGATGCACCACCGTGACTTTTCGGTCGATTCTACTTCAGGAGTGAAGAATAAAGGAAAATATCTGGCACTGACCGAACATGGAACGATGAACTCCGACAAGTTACTGACAGGTATCGACCATCTGATTGAACTGGGCGTGACACACGTGCATCTGCTTCCTTCTTTTGATTACGCTTCGGTAGATGAAACCAGACTGAATGAAAATTCGTACAACTGGGGATATGATCCGCAAAACTATAATGTACCCGATGGTTCCTATGCCACTGATCCCTATCAGCCCGCCACTCGTGTGAAAGAATTCAAGCAGATGGTACAGGCACTGCACAAAGCTGGTATCCGTGTGATAATGGATGTGGTGTACAATCATACATTCAATACCGATGAAAGTAACTTCGAGCGCACCGTTCCCGGTTATTTCTATCGCCAGAAAGAAGATAAAACCTTGGCAAATGGCTCAGGCTGTGGTAACGAGACTGCCAGCGAACGCCTTATGATGCGTAAGTTTATGGTAGAATCCGTCCTTTATTGGATAAAAGAATATCATGTTGACGGCTTCCGGTTCGACTTGATGGGAATTCATGATATCGAAACGATGAACGAGATACGGAAGGCTGTGAATGCGGTCGATCCTACCATTTGCATTTACGGAGAGGGGTGGGCTGCCGAGGCGCCTCAGTATCCGGCTGACTCCTTGGCAATGAAGGGAAATATAGCACAGATACCCGGAGTTGCTGTCTTTTCTGACGAGCTGCGTGACGGGCTTTGCGGACCTGTAGGCGATAAGCGCAAAGGAGCTTTTCTTGCCGGAATTCCGGGAGGGGAGATGAGCGTAAAGTTCGGCATAGCAGGCGCTATCGAGCATCCGCAAGTACAGTGCGATTCGGTTAATTATACTCAAAAGCCGTGGGCGAAACAGCCTGTGCAAATGATCAGTTATGTTTCCTGTCACGACGGGCTGTGTTTGGTAGACCGACTGAAGGCAAGCATGCCGGACATCACTCCCGAACAACTTATACGTCTCGATAAACTGGCACAGACTGTGGTCTTTACTTCACAAGGTATTCCGTTTATTTACGCCGGAGAAGAAATCATGCGTGATAAGCAAGGCGTGGACAATAGTTATAAGAGCCCGGATGCAGTGAATGCCATCGACTGGCGGCGCAAAACCACCAACGGAGATGTCTTCATGTATTATAAACGATTGATCGATCTGCGTAAATCTCATCCGGCCTTCCGCATGGGAGATGCAGGACAGGTTCGAAAACATCTGGAATTTCTTCCTGTGGAAGGAAGCAACCTGATTGCTTTCCGTCTGAAAGACCATGCAAATGGAGATCATTGGGAAGATATCATCGTCGCATTTAATTCTCGTCCTACTCCTGCCAGGCTTACTATTCCGGTTGGTAAATATACAGTGGTATGTAAAGACGGAGTGATAGATGTACGTGGATTAGGCATACAAAACGGACCGGAAGTTATTATTCCCGGTCAGTCAGCTTTGATTTTATATAAGTAAATTCAGTCTTTTGATAATCGAACAGAATAGAAGAATATGATTCAGAATACATTCAACATGGCGGGGGGCGTGGCACGCAACCCGCTTGTGCGTTTAGCTGCACCCATCACGGCAACGATTTCAGCCGGAGAACACATTGCAATTGTAGGGCCCAACGGGGGAGGAAAAAGTCTTTTTGTCGATACGCTGATCGGTAAATACCCATTGCGTGAAGGGACGCTGCAATATGACTTTTCTCCTTCTGCCACCCAGACCGTCTATGATAATGTGAAGTATATCGCTTTCCGTGACACTTATGGGGCTGCGGATGCTAATTATTACTATCAGCAACGCTGGAACGCCCACGATCAGGACGAAGCGCCCGATGTTCGTGAAATGCTGGGAGAAATTAAGGATGAACAACTGAAACAAGAACTATTTGAACTTTTTCGCATAGAACCGATGCTTGATAAGAAAATAATTCTTCTCTCCAGTGGCGAACTGCGTAAGTTCCAGCTGGCCAAAACTCTGTTGACGGCTCCCCGTGTATTGATTATGGATAATCCGTTTATCGGGCTGGATGCACCTACCCGCGAATTGCTGTTCTCTTTACTCGATCGTTTGACAAAGATGTCGTCCGTACAGATTATTTTGGTATTGTCAATGCTGGATGATATTCCTTCATTTATTACCCACGTAATTCCTGTGGATAAAATGATGGTGTACTCCAAAATGGAACGTGAGGCCTATCTGGAAGCTTTTCGTTCTAGGGATGTAGCTGTTTCTTTTGATGAGTTACAGCAACGTATCGTTGATTTGCCCTATGGTGGCAATAATTACGATTCTGATGAAGTGGTCAAATTGAATAAAGTCAGCATCCGGTATGATGACCGCACTATTCTGAAAGAGCTCGACTGGACGGTGCGACGTGGTGAGAAATGGGCATTGAGCGGTGAAAACGGAGCCGGAAAATCTACTTTGTTAAGCCTTGTCTGTGCGGATAATCCACAATCATATGCTTGTGACATCAGCCTTTTCGGGCGGAAGCGGGGTACAGGGGAGAGTATTTGGGAAATTAAAAAGCATATTGGCTATGTAAGTCCGGAGATGCATCGTGCTTATCTCAAAAATCTGCCGGCTATTGAAATCGTGGCCAGTGGGCTTCATGACAGCATCGGGCTGTACAAACGTCCCCAGCCGGAACAAATGGCCATCTGCGAATGGTGGATGGATATATTTGGTATTGCGGAATTGAAAGACAAACCTTTTTTGCAACTTTCCAGTGGAGAACAACGGCTGGCATTGCTGGCACGTGCTTTTGTGAAGGACCCGGAGCTGCTGATTCTGGATGAACCGCTTCACGGTCTGGATACTTACAACCGTCGTCGGGTAAAGAAGATTATTGAAGCTTTCTGCCATCGCAAAGACAAGACGATGATTATGGTGACTCACTACGAATCAGAGTTGCCGGGCACTATTACAGACCGTATTTTTCTGAAGAGAAACCGATGAAATGGACTGTTGTCTGAAAAATAATGTTTGGCTCTGCCATTCTGAACTAAGTGAGGGATGACAGAGCAATTTAAAAGAGATTTTTCTTTAATTAATTGGATGGGTGAACCAAAAGCAGGACCCTTTTCCTGGTTCTGATTCCACACCGATTTTCCCTCCCAGTTGCGTGACGATACTTTGGCAGATAGACAGTCCGAGTCCCGTACCGGGAATAAAACTGTTGAGCTTTACAAATCGGGTGAAGATAGCTTCCTGTTTTTCCGGCTCTATCCCCATTCCCGTGTCCTGAACGGAGAATTTCACTTCGTTTCCGTCTATTTGGTAGTCGATGGTGATATTTCCTTCGGAAGTGAATTTTAATGCGTTAGTCACAAAGTTCAGTAATACCTGATAAAGTCTGTTCTTGTCACTGGTGAACGTCAGTTCGGGTAAATTATCTTTCAGGCGGAGTTCTACTTGCGGACTAGTTTTCATTTGCATAGCCTGAAACAGATCGTTACAAAGCTGTTTCGCATTCACCCTTTCAGGAATAATGTCGAAAGTTTCCGCTTCGATTTTCGATAAGTCGAGGATATCGGAAATAAGCTGAAGCAACAACTTGTTATTATCTTCTATGATCGTGATATACTGATGCTTTTCTTCCTGATCCTCCGCCTCTTCCAGCATACTTGAGAAACCGACGATCGCATTGAGCGGAGTACGTATCTCGTGACTCATGTTGGCAAGGAAGGCAGATTTTAAACGATCCGCTTCTTCGGCTTTCTCTTTGGCTTTGATAAGCATTTGCTCGGTTTCTTTTAGCTGGGTAATATCAAAGTTGATACACAGCATTTCGATGACATTATCCTGCGGCCGGTAGTTGCGGACCAACACATTCACCCGTGTCCACGTATAACTTCCGTCGGCTCTGCGGATACGTACATCCCTGCATAATTTCGTACTTTCGCCTTTGACCACTTTCGCCAGAAAGTCGAGCATAACAGCCCGGTCCTCCGGATGAAAGTGAGAATGGATACCGATAATTTCCGGTAGGGGCGTGCCTTCCTCTTCTCCTACATTTTTATACCAGCTGCTTAAGGCATAACCATTACGGCTTAACGCATCAAAATGAGCGTATCCAACCTTGGCATAATCTCCTACCAGTTCAAAGAAATTTTTAAATTCCTGAATTTTGTTGTAGGCGATGGTGTTTTCCGTCTTATCTACGTTTATCAACAGATAATTGATAGGCTGCCGGTCATGATCATAGAGTGTTGTTATTCTTGTTGTCAGATTAATGAAACCGGATGTTTTTTCCGATTCATAATATCCTTTGATTTTTGAAAAATCATATTGGAAGGTGAATTCAACCTCTTCATTATCTCTGATCTTTAGCTTTATTTCTTCGGGTAGTGCCGGATTCTCAAAGATATTGATGCCAATAACTTTTTCTTTATGGGTGATATGGAACATTTCCAGTTCCTTTTTATTCAAGTCAAGCAGATAACCGTCTTTATTATACAGTTCAATGCCGACGGGAAGGTTTTTATAGATATTGTGCAGGATACGTTCACTGTTTTGCAGTGCCTGATAGGCGGAAGCCATGTGGGGACCATCTTGAGTTTCTGCTATTCCGTATATTTTGGTGTTTCCTTCCTCATCAGTTTCCTGAAAGCATATTTTACTGCGAATCCATACTTCCCCGTGGGGAGTATGGAGCAGGTACACCTCCTCAATGCTCTGTTGCAATTTATCGAAAGAGTAGCTGGTAGTATGGTGCTGATCCTCCCTTAGAATACGTTTATTGAAATCTTCAAAACTGATCACTCCGTCTTCGTCTATCCCGAGTAATCGGGAGATAAACTCGGAACATACATAACTTTCTGTTTTTAAGTCCGCTTCCCACCATCCCATATTCGCTTTATTCAGCAGTTTTTGCAGGAATGTGTATTCTTTCTGTTTGCTTGTTTCCAATGTCTGACTTGTTTTAACTGGCGGTTGAATATTCATTTAGTCCGTAAAAATAATCATTTTTATTGAATTCTTTTCAATAAACCATCACTTTTAGGTATTGATACCTGCTGATTCTTTCGTGAACTTTGTAGAGTAACAAAATGTTGTATATATAAAAAGATGAAAGGAGATCATTAAGAATGAAAAAGATAGTATTACTTCGTCATGGAGAAAGTGCTTGGAACAAAGAAAACCGTTTCACAGGTTGGACGGATGTAGACTTGACGGAAAAGGGAGTTGCCGAAGCGGAAAAGGCGGGCGTTACGTTGAGGGAATATGGCTTCAACTTCGATAAAGCCTATACTTCTTATCTGAAGAGGGCAGTCAAAACCTTGAACTGCGTGCTTGATAAAATGAATCTGGACTGGATTCCTGTCGAGAAGAGCTGGCGTCTGAATGAGAAGCATTATGGCGACCTGCAAGGACTCAATAAGGCGGAAACAGCTGAGAAATACGGAGAAAAGCAAGTGCTGATATGGCGCCGCAGTTATGATATTGCTCCCAATCCGCTTTCCGAAAGCGATTTGAGAAATCCGCGTTTCGATTTCCGCTATCACGAAGTACCCGATGCGGAGCTGCCGCGTACCGAATCATTAAAAGATACCATCGACCGTATTATGCCGTACTGGGAGTCGGATATATTTCCGGCTTTAAGAGATGCGCATACCTTGCTGGTTGTCGCGCACGGCAATAGTCTGCGAGGTATCATCAAGCATTTGAAACATATTTCTGATGAAGATATCATCAAACTGAATCTTCCTACTGCCGTTCCTTATGTATTCGAGTTCGACGAGAACCTGAATGTTGCCAACGATTACTTCCTGGGCAATCCGGAAGAAATTCGTAAGCTGATGGAAGCGGTAGCCAATCAGGGGAAGAAAAAATAGCAGGCTTCATCGCCTGTATATAAATTGTTATACATTAAAAAAATAAAGTTATGAGTAAAGTAGTTGATTTATTAGGAGATAAGACCAGTTATTATCTGGACCATACCTGTAAGACCATTGATAAGTCGTTGATTTATATACCCTCACCGGATACCATTGATAAAGTCTGGATTGATTCGGACCGAAACATTAAAGTATTGAACAGCCTGCAAACCCTTTTAGGGCATGGACGTCTGGCAAATACGGGTTATGTGTCCATTCTTCCTGTCGATCAGGATATTGAGCATACAGCCGGCGCATCCTTTGCACCGAATCCCATTTATTTCGACCCGGAGAATATTGTGAAGCTGGCTATCGAAGGAGGCTGTAATGCAGTAGCTTCTACATTTGGTATTTTGGGATCAGTCGCACGTAAATATGCGCACAAAATACCTTTCGTGGTAAAGTTGAATCACAATGAGCTGCTGACCTATCCGAATACATACGATCAGGTATTATTTGGTACGGTGAAAGAGGCTTGGAATATGGGAGCCGTAGCAGTAGGCGCAACCATTTATTTCGGTTCGGAACAGAGTCGCCGCCAATTGGTAGAGATTGCTGAGGCTTTCGAATATGCCCATGAACTCGGTATGGCTACCATTCTGTGGTGTTATTTGCGCAATAGCGATTTTAAGAAAGGAGCTATTGATTATCATGCTGCTGCCGACCTTACCGGACAGGCTGACCGTTTGGGAGTTACTATCAAAGCGGACATTGTGAAGCAGAAACTTCCTACCAATAATGGTGGTTTCAAAGCGATTGGTTTCGGAAAGACAGATGAACGCATGTACACGGAACTCACATCGGAACATCCGATTGATCTCTGTCGCTATCAAGTGGCAAATGGTTATATGGGACGTGTCGGATTGATCAATTCCGGTGGAGAGTCTCATGGAGCTTCCGATTTGCGTGATGCGGTCATTACAGCAGTTGTCAATAAGCGTGCCGGTGGTATGGGATTGATCAGCGGACGTAAAGCTTTCCAAAAGCCGATGAATAAGGGTGTCGAATTATTAAACGCTATTCAGGATGTCTACCTCGATCCGGCAATAACCATTGCCTGATCTAGGAAAGATGAGAAATAATTCTTATCTTTGACTACCAGATAGTTAACCATTAAAAAATAGAATTATGAAGTTTTTTATTGACACAGCCAATTTGGAGCAGATTCAGGAGGCGTATGACCTCGGAGTACTTGACGGAGTGACTACCAATCCTTCGCTGATGGCGAAAGAAGGCATTAAAGGTACGGAGAATCAGCGTGAACATTACATTAAAATATGTAAGATTGTCAATGCTGATGTAAGTGCGGAAGTAATAGCAACGGATTATGAAGGGATGATCCGCGAAGGGGAAGAGCTTGCCGCACTCAATCCGCATATCGTTGTCAAGGTGCCTTGCATTGCCGATGGTATCAAAGCTATCAAGTACTTTACAGAAAAAGGAATCCGGACCAATTGTACATTGGTATTTTCCGTCGGACAGGCATTGCTGGCTGCAAAAGCCGGAGCGACTTACGTTTCGCCTTTTGTCGGACGCCTGGATGATATTTGCGAAGACGGGGTAGGGCTTGTCGGTGATATTGTACGTATGTATCGCACCTATGATTACAAGACTCAGGTATTGGCGGCTTCTATCCGCAATACGAAGCACATCATCGAGTGTGTGGAGATGGGAGCAGATGTGGCTACCTGTCCGTTGAGTGCTATTAAAGGGTTGTTGAATCATCCGCTGACTGATTCGGGATTGAAGAAATTTTTGGAAGATTATAAAAAGGTGAATGGATAATTGGGTTTGAGAAACTAAATTTTCTCAAAGAATTTATTTTAAAGGGACTTCTGACATAAAATATGTCAGAAGTCCCTTTTTAGTAATTTTGATATAGTCAAACAAGATAAAACTAAGACTTCATGTTTATTCATCTTACTTTGTATTGTGTAATCTAACTAGTGATATAAATAATGAATAAAAATGGATTTAGTCGTTGTGCCGATATCTATATCGGCCGTTTGCGCGAGGAGGGCCGCTACTCTACGGCGCATGTCTATCAGAACGCCCTTCTTTCTTTTAGCAAGTTTTGTGGTGTCCATAGTGTGTCCTTCCGTCAAGTCACCCGTGACCGCCTTCGCCGTTACGAACAGCATCTTTACGCATGTGGTCTGAAGCCCAATACAATTTCTACGTATATGCGTATGCTTCGTAGTATCTACAATCGTGGTGTGGAGGCGGGTAGCGCTCCTTATGTCCACCGCCTGTTTCATGAGGTCTATACGGGAGTGGACGTTCGTCAGAAAAAGGCGCTTCCCGTCGTCGCTCTTCGCAGGCTTCTTTATGAAGACCCCCAGTCTGACCGTCTCCGCCGTACCCAGGCTATCGCCGCTCTGATGTTCCAGTTCTGCGGGATGTCTTTCGCCGATCTGAGCCATTTGGAGAAATCCGCTCTTGATAGCAACGTGCTGCGCTACAATCGTGTCAAGACGAAGACTCCCATGAGCGTTGAGGTTCTGGACAGCGCACAGGAGATGCTCGAGCAGCTCCGTAACCGGCGGTCTCCCCGTCCCGGCTGTCCCGACTACCTTTTCGGCATCCTTCAGGGAGATAAGAAAAGGAAGGATGAGAAAGCTTACCGTGAATACCAGTCCGCTCTCCGGAGATTCAACTACTGCCTGAAATCCCTGGCAAAGCGGCTGCGTCTCAACTTCCCCGTGACTTCCTACACGCTGCGCCATTCTTGGGCTACCACTGCCAAGTACCGTGGTGTCCCTATCGAGATGATCAGCGAGTCGCTTGGGCATAAGTCGATCAAGACCACGCAGATTTATCTGAAAGGCTTTGAGCTGAAAGAGCGTACGGAGGTAAACCGGATGAATTTGTCTTACGTTAAGAGGTGCGGTTCTGGCCTGTATGTGTGATTTAGAATCCTGATATACAGTGTTTATTGGTGTGTGTTACTTCTTAGGTAACGGAATGATTCATGGCGCAAAGATGGACATATTTATGAAAATACGCAAACAAAAATGAAATTAATTTCTTAAAATGAATCAAAAGTCGGCATAACAGACGGAAAATGACAATATCCGTGTTATGTCTTTTTTTTATTCCAATTTATGAAAAACACCTTCACTTCTGCCTTATTTCCTGAATACCAGTCCTCTTCCGATGTTTTCGTTGAAAAAAGTTCCCTGTTTCGCTTGTCCTTTGTTTGTGAGTTACCTAAGAAGTAACGGATAAACATGGGGTAAAAAAACATGATTTTAAGAAAAAAGAAATCACTCAATGCTGGGCCTATTAATGGGACAGGGGAAGGCGTAGCACACTCAAAACGCTGGTATGTTGCTTTGGTTCGGATGCACCATGAAAAGAAGGTTTCCGAGCATCTGGACAAGATGGGTATCGAGAATTTCGTTCCCGTTCAACAGGAATTCCACCAATGGAGCGACCGTCGCAAGCTGGTCACCTCCGTCTTGCTTCCTATGATGGTCTTCGTACACGTTGACCCTAGGGAACGCATGGAAGTCCTGAGTTTTTCTACTGTGAGCCGTTACATGGTGATGCGCGGCGAGAGTAGTCCTGCCGTAATCCCTGACGAGCAGATGGCCCGTTTCCGTTTCATGCTTGATTATTCAGAAGAATCGATAAGCATGAACAGTGCCCCTTTGGCCCGTGGCGAAAAGGTCCGCGTGATTAAAGGCCCCCTGACGGGTCTTGTTGGCGAACTGGTTAATGTGGATGGCAAGAGTAAGATCGCCGTTCGCCTGAATATGCTGGGATGTGCCTGTGTGGATATGCCTGTCGGTTATGTAGAGCCTATTATGGCGGCTGTTTAAGGCGAGGGATATGGATGCCGTTATTTTACAGGAAAACATAGAGGGTTTATTAAGTTTGGTACGCATGCTGCTTCCTGGTGGGGGGAATGCAGGCTGCGTGTATCTGGATGACCTTTCCGCCTTACAACGATCCATCCACAAACAGATAAACGATTTATATTCACAACGGGGGAAGACACCGGAGCAGGATGCTACCCTGTGTTTGGCCATCCTTCAGGGATATAATGTGTCGATGTACGCCAATCCGGAAGACGAGGATAGAAAACGGTCTGTCTTGCAGCGTTCTCTGACCCTCCTTGATGTTCTTCCCCCTTCTCTTCTTAAACAACAGTTGTCTGCGGTCTGTCACGGTATGCAGGAACTGTGTGAAACCAACTAACTTTTTTATTTGTCAATGAAAATACAACGACTTTTTAGCATTCTACTTTTTTGTTCTATGCTGGGAAGTGGCTCGCTTATGGCCCAGTCCATGAGTGACTCACAGGTACTGGAATATGTGAAGGACGGCATCCGGCAAGGCAAGGAACAGAAACAGCTTGCTTCCGAGCTTGCGCGTAAAGGTGTGACCAAGGAACAGGCTATGCGTGTGAAGCAGCTCTATGAGCAGCAGAACAATGTAAACACCTCCCAATCCACGGGTACGGATATCAACGAGTCCCGCCTTCGTGAAGAGACTAAGGAGAATACTTCCGACATGCTGGAGGATCATCCGACTACGGAAGATTTGGCCCGTGAGGACCAGGTTTTCGGGCGCAACATCTTCAATACCCGCAACCTGACGTTCGAGCCTAGTGTCAACCTTGCCACTCCTGCCAATTACCGTCTGGGTCCCGGTGATGAAGTCATCATCGATATCTGGGGTGCTAGCCAGAACACGATCCGCCAGCAGATCTCTCCTGAAGGCACCATCAATATTCAGAAGATCGGTCCTGTCAACCTTAGCGGTATGACAGTCTCCGCCGCCAACGACTATCTGAAGGGCGCCCTGAATAAGATCTATAACGGTCTGAACAATACTACCGACCCTACTTCCGACATCCGTCTGACTTTGGGTAATATCCGTACTATCCAGATCAACGTGATGGGAGAGGTCGTGCAGCCGGGTACCTACGCCCTTTCTTCCTTCTCTACCGTCTTCCACGCGCTTTACCGTGCAGGCGGCGTGAGTGATATCGGCAGCCTCCGAAACGTTCAGTTGGTACGCAACGGAAAGAATATCGCCACCATCGATGTTTACGAATTTATCATGAAAGGCAACACACAGGATGACATCCGCCTTCAGGAAGGTGACGTGGTTATCGTCCCCGCCTACGATGTCTTGGTAAAGATCAGCGGCAAGGTAAAACGCCCTATGCGTTTCGAAATGAAGAAAGACGAGAACCTTGCCACTTTAATCAAATATGCCGGCGGCTTTGAAGCCGATGCCTACACCCGTTCATTGCGTGTTGTCCGTCAGAATGGTGAGGAATATGAGGTCAACACGGTCAAGGATATGGACTACAGCATCTACACAATGCGTAACGGTGACGTTGTAACAGCCGAAGCCATCCTTAACCGCTTCACAAACAAACTGGAAATCCGTGGCGCTGTCTATCGTCCCGGCATCTACCAGCTCAGCGGTAAACTGAATACGATCCGCGAACTTGTCCATGAAGCCCAGGGCCTGACCGGTGACGCTTTCCTGAATCGTGCCGTCCTTTATCGCCAGCGTGAGGATTTGACCAGTGAAGTTGTTCAGATAGACATCAAGTCTATCATGAACGGTACTTCCCCGAACCTCGCCCTGATGAAGAATGACATCCTTTACATTCCGAGCATTCACGATCTGGAAGATCGTGGCAATGTCACAGTTCACGGTGAAGTCGCGCATCCTGATTCCTATCCCTATGCTGATAACATGACACTTGAGGATCTGATCATCCAGGCCGGTGGCTTGAAAGAAGCCGCCTCCACTGTCCGCATTGATGTGTCGAGACGAATCAAGAATCCCCGTAGTACCGCGGATAATGATACTATCGGTCAGATGTATACCTTCTCTTTAAAGGATGGTTTTGTCATCGACGGTCAGCCCGGTTTTATCCTTCAGCCTTATGACGAAGTTTATGTCCGTCGCAGTCCGGGTTATCAGGCACAACAGAATGTAGTCATTGATGGTGAAATATTGTTTGGAGGAAATTATGCCATGACCAACCGTGAGGAACGTCTTTCCGATCTGGTGAATAAAGCGGGTGGTCCTACTAACCTTGCTTATCTTCGTGGTGCAAAGCTGACCCGTGTGGCAAGTGCGGGTGAGAAGAAACGTATGGGTGATGTGATTCGCCTGATGAGCAGGCAATTGGGTGAAGCCATGATTGACTCTTTGGGTATTGGTGTTGAGGATACCTTTACGGTAGGCATTGATCTGGAGAAGGCTTTGACTAATCCTAAGGGTAGTGCCGACCTTGTCCTACGTGAAGGTGATGTGGTCTTTATACCTAAGAATACTAATACTGTAACTATCAATGGTGCTGTCATGGTTCCGAATACGGTTTCTTATATGAAGGGAAAGAATGTGGATTATTACCTGAATCAGGCCGGTGGCTATTCTGATAATGCAAGGAAGAGTAAGAAGTTCATTGTTTACATGAATGGTCAGGTGACGAAGGTTAAGGGTAGTGGTAAGAAACAGATTGAGCCGGGATGTGAGATTATTGTGCCTAGTAAGGCTAAGAAGAAAGGGAACATAGCTAATATTTTAGGTTATGCTACTTCCTTCAGTTCTTTGGGTATGATGATTGCTTCTATTGCTAATTTGATAAAGAAATAGTCATATAAGTCAATACTACTTTTTTTATTCTCCTTTTTTAGTAAAGAGAACTTCCCGCAAGGGGAGGTATTAGACAACCTCAACAATATAGATTTCAATCTAATGACAGAAAATAAAAGAACTTTTGATACTCAAACAGAAGAACTTGAAATAGATTTGATGGAGATTCTTCGTAAGATTATTGCTATTCGTAAAACTTTATATAAAGCTGCCGTGATAGGATTAATCCTAGGTATTATTGTTAGTTTTAGCATTCCAAAACAATTTACTGTTAATGTAACCCTTTCTCCAGAAATGGGCAATTCCAAGGGGGGGAATGGTCTAGCAGGATTAGCAGCCTCCTTTTTGGGGACAGGGACTACAATGACTGAAGGAATGGATGCTTTGAATGCTTCTCTATCTTCTGAGATTGTTTCTTCCACTCCATTCCTGTTGGAACTTCTTCACATGAATGTCGTTCTATCTGACAGAGAAGAAAATGTTATATTGGAATCCTATTTGGATGAAGAGTCCTCTCCTTGGTGGAGATATGTGATTGGGATTCCTGGTATGGTAATTGATGGAGTTAAATTCATCTTTTCCGATAAGTCGAATGTTGTGAATATTACTCAAAATGGCACTATTGAACTCACAAAAGAACTAGCAGAGAAGGTCGAGTTGCTAAGAAAGACAATTACTGCATCAGTTGATAAAAAGTCTGGTATAACTAGTGTTTCTGTGACTTTGCAAGAACCTAAAGTAGCAGCAGTTGTGGCAGATTCTGTTGTTCATAGGTTACAGGAGTCGATTATAGGTTATCGTACTACTAAAGCTAAAGATGATTGTGCTTATTTGGAAAAGCTGTTTAAGGAACGTCAACAGGAATATTATGCAGTACAGGAAAAGTATGCAAACTATGTTGACTCCCATGACAATTTGATTCTTCAGAGCGTCCATGCTGAGCAAGAACGTTTACAAAATGATGTGAGTTTGGCCTATCAGGTTTATACTCAGGTAGCAACTCAATTACAAGTAGCCAGAGCTAAAGTACAAGAAGAAAAGCCTGTGTTTGCAGTTGTAGAACCTGCTGTCGTTCCACAAAAACCTTCTGGTACAGGAACCATGATGTATGTGTTTGGATTTATATTCTTATCTGTTTGTGGTGTTATTTTCTGGAAACTGTTTGGTGAAAGTTTCTGGCAAGGAATAACAGTTTCAAAATAGATAAAGGACTATTAATATTAAGAGACATTAATTGATGACTAAAGACATGAAAAAATCATTGGAAGGGTTCCTTCATTATATTGGTGGAAATTTTTTTAGCTGCTGGCTTGTATTAGGGGTAGATACATTTCTTGCAGTATTATGTACATTTTTTGCTTTTGTCGGTATCCATTATATAACAGCTATTGATTGGAATATAATTCGACTGCTTTCGTTATTAATAGTTGCTTTTCTGTCATCTATAGTCGGGGAACTTTTGTTTAATACCTTTAGAAACACGATTCGTTATTCAGAAATCAGAGATTTATGGCGTATTGGTTGCAGCGTTGTGTTTAAAACTACCTGTATATTTATTTATATGTTTTTCTTCTTTAAAGGAAATCGTTTGTTTCATAGTCAAGAATTAGTTTTTATTCTGTCTGATGGTATGTTAACTCTTATATCATTGATCACTATTCGTGTTTTGATGATTGTCACTTATGAATCTCTTGTTGGTATGGTGAAAAAAGCAAACATGAAAGTACTGATCTATGGAACGGATGAGAAAAGCGTTGCCCTTAAGACTCGCCTTAGAAATAGCAATCATTATAAAATCGTAGGTTTCTGCATTTACAGCTTAGAACATAACCGCAGAATTCTTGCTGATTCTCGTATTTATTCTTTCAGCAATCAAGCTAGTTTTGATGTATTGATTAAGAAGCGTCATATTCAAGGTATTCTTTTTGCACGTAGTGAATTTGTTAAAGAAGAAGAGAATCGCTTACTGGAATATTGCAAAATGAACAATGTAAAGACTCTAATCGCTCCATCCATTAGTGAGACTGATGTAGATGGTTTGTTTCACCAGTTTGTCCGTCCTATCCGTATCGAGGATTTGTTGGGTCGCGAAGAGATTAAAATTAATATGCAGGAGATTGCTATGGAATACTCAGAGAAAACGATTTTGGTTACAGGCGCTGCCGGCAGTATTGGTAGTGAACTTTGTCGGCAACTAGCTCAGAATGGTGTCCGTAAACTAATTCTTTTTGATTCAGCTGAAACTCCCCTTCATAATGTCCGTTTAGAATTTGAGAAAAAATATCCGGGTATTGATTTTGTCCCTGTAATTGGTGATGTACGATCAATTCAGAGACTTCGTATGGTCTTTGAAAAGTATCATCCTCAAATAGTATTCCATGCGGCCGCATACAAACATGTTCCTTTGATGGAGGAGAATCCTTGTGAAGCGGTTTTTGTTAATGTGGTTGGTTCACGTCAGGTAGCGGATATGGCTGTAGAGTATGGAGCAGAAAAGATGATCATGATTTCAACTGATAAAGCTGTAAATCCGACAAATGTAATGGGTGCTTCGAAACGATTGGCTGAAATCTATGTTCAAAGTTTAGGTTGTGCAATAAAGAAAGGTACAGTTAAAGGTCGGACAAAGTTTGTTACAACTCGTTTTGGTAATGTACTGGGCAGTAACGGTTCTGTTATTCCTCATTTCAAAGAACAAATAGAAAATGGTGGTCCTGTAACTGTTACCCATAAAGATATCATCCGTTATTTTATGACTATTCCTGAAGCTTGCCGATTGGTGATGGAAGCCGGAATGATGGGAGAGGGCAATGAGATCTTTGTCTTCGAAATGGGCGAGCCTGTGAAGATTGTAGATTTAGCTACACGTATGATAGAACTGGCGGGCTATCGACCGGACGAAGATATCAAGATTGAGTTCACAGGGTTGCGTCCGGGTGAGAAACTTTATGAAGAGTTATTGAGTACGGAAGAGAATACCCTACCTACTTCTAATAAGAAGATTAAGATTGCGAAGGTTCGTCACTATGAGTACAATGACATATTGGCTTACTACGCTGAATTTGAAAACTTAGCTCGCAATGCCGAGGTGATGGATACGGTTATTTTGATGAAGAAGGTGGTTCCTGAGTTTATATCTAAGAATTCACGATTTGAGATATTAGATAATTTAGTATCTTGTACTACTACTTGATGAAGTTTGAGTATGTTTCTTATAATATATTGAGAAGACAAAATGAATTAGATTATAGAGATATATTCTTATTCTTAGATAGAGATTAAGTATTGTGGACTTATGATAATTTGAGAACCAATAAATGAAGATGTACCGTAAAAACAACTTGTTTTTGGTAGAAAGATTAAATGTTTGTTGAGTTTTATTTAAGCGTATCGATAAGCAGAGTTTTCATTAAGGGATTAATTTCTGTTGGTGCTGCAAAGGGGAAAGAAGTGGAAGAATGGATTGTGTGAATCTATTATTGATAACAATAAGCATTAAATAAAATGATTAGTGTTAATTTTATGAGTCTGGAATTAGGGAGATGCTATTTGATTTTTTCTTTAGAGACTATATCCTGTTTGGGGGATATTTATATTTAAAAGAGGTTATATGTATATTGCAATAACGTTGATATTATGTTTTCTAGTCATTTACATTGCTGTTCATCAAT
>OGHF01000947.1_pt1 | contig 18468 bp, 17 predicted proteins | sample 1571481 | NCBI WGS metagenome assembly OGHF01 (sample SAMEA2581952, study PRJEB24529) | metagenome | biome: Human gut stool | place: China | collected 2011
CTGCTCCGGCGTGTAGTCCCTGGCACAGACGGAGTGGACCGTGTCATAGAACAGCCGCGTCAGCTCCGAGCAGTCAGAGACGCGGTATCTCCTCAGCTTCAAGCGGATCCCTCCTCTCCACTGTCAAACGCAGCGCCCCGGAGCTCAGCAGAGCCCCGGGGCGCTTGTAAGATCTTTTGAGTTTGTGTACTCAGGCCTTAACTAGGACTGGATTCACGCCGACCTTCTTGCCCTCGTCATAGACATAGAAGCCGGCGCCGGACTTGCGCCCCAGGTATCCGGCGGACACCATCTTGCGCAGCAGATGGGCGGGACGGTACTTGGTGTCGCCCAGGTCCAGGTAGAAGGTCTCCATGACCTCCAGCAGGATGTCCAGGCCGATCATGTCAGCCAGAGCCAGGGGACCCATGGGATGGTTACAGCCCCGCATCATGCCCTCGTCCACATCCTCCACGGTGCCGATGTCCTCGTCCAGGACCTGAACGGCCTCGTTCAGCATGGGCAGCAGCATACGGTTGACAATGAAGCCGGGTTTATCCTTGGCCAGGATGGTGCGCTTGCCCATACTCTTGCCCAACTCGTCCACGATGTCGATGGTCTCCTTGGAGGTGCGCAGGCCGTAGACGATCTCCACCAGACTCATCACAGGCACGGGAGAGAAGAAGTGCATACCCACGACCTTCTCAGGACGGCTGGTGGCGGCGGCCAGGCTGGTCATGGAGATGGAGGAGGTGTTGGAGGCGAAGATGGTGCGGCTGTCACAGATTTTGTCCAGCTGCTGGAAGATAGACTGCTTGGCCTCCAGGTTCTCGTAGATGGCCTCGATGACCATATCCACATTGGACGCCACATGGACGCTGACAGAGGTGGTCAGGCGGCCCATGCAGGCCTCCTTCTCCTCCGCGGTCATGCGGCCCTTCTCCACCAGACGGTCCAGACGCTTGCTGATGCCGGCCTGCCCCCGCTCAAGGGCGGCCTTGCTCTGGTCGTTCAGAATGACCTCATAGCCAGCCTGGATGGCAGTCTGCGCGATACCGCTGCCCATCAGACCAGAACCGACGACAAAAATTTTGCGGATTTCCATTTTGATCTCCTTCTTTTCATCCATAATGGGGATGCGCGGGCGCTTGACCCGGGGCCGGCCTCGGCGGAAACCGGTGCGCTTCCTCTCTATGCAGAGCGCTTCTCCCACTCTGCTGTGGGTATCTTATCACAAGGTTGATTCCTTTGTCTAGGGAAAACTAAAATCCGGGAGCAGATTTTTTTGGGGTTCAAGCATATGGTAAGATTTTTCCAGTGTGCACAGCAAAATAGCGAACGGCGGCCCAGCTGGCCACCGCATCCGGAGCGCTTCTGGCTCACTGCTCCTCTGTCACAGGGTGCTCCCCTTCCGCCTCCTTGCGGGAGTCGGCCCGCACCAGAGCGAACGCTTTTTTCCGTGCATAGAGGAAAAACAGAATGTGGACTGCGCCGGTCACGATCCAGGAGATGGGATAAGAGATGTACAGGTTCTCCGGCGTGCGGTACATCTGGAAAATAGTGAAGATCCATACGACCCGAAGGCCGCAGGCGCCGATGAGAGAGACGATCATGGGCCCAATGGAGTAACCCAGGCCCCGCAGGCTGCCAACCATGGTATCCATGATGCCGCACAGGGCATAGGGCCGGGCCACATAGCCCAGGCGGATGATCCCCTGCCGAATCACATCCTCCTCTCCGGGGGCGTAAATGCTCACCAGCGGATGTCCAAAGTAATAGACCAAATTGCCCAGCAGCAGTCCGGTCACAATCACAAAGCCCTGGCAGTACAGCAGGGTCTTATCCACCCGGCGGCACTCCCCTGCCCCGTAGTTCTGACCGGTGAAGGTCAGGTTGGTCTGATAGAAGGCATTCATGGCCTGATAGACAAAGTTCTCAATGTTGCCGGCAGCTGCAGAGCCAGCCACCACGGTAGAGCCGAAGGAGTTGATGGAGGACTGGATCAGCACGTTAGACAAGGAGAACACAATGCCCTGGAAGCCGGCGGGCAGGCCGATCTCCAGGATCTGCCCCAAAATATGCCGGTCCAGCTTCATCGCCTTCAAATTCAGGCGCAGGGGACCGTCCTCTTTGGTCAGGCAGAGGATGACCAGCCCTGCGGACACATACTGGGAGATGGTGGTGGCCAGGGCGACCCCCGCTACATCCATATTCAGCAGAATGACCGAAATCAGGTTCAAAATGACGTTGACCACGCCCGCGATGATCAGGAAATACAGGGGGCGCTTGGTGTCCCCCTGGGCCCGCAGGATGGCGGCCCCGAAGTTATATGCCATGGTGGCAGGCATTCCCAAAAAATAGATCCGCAGATAGATGGCCGACTTGTCGATCACATCAGCGGGAGAAGACATCCACACCAGAAGCTGCCGGGCGGCAAAGAAGCCGAACACCGCCAGGATCGCGCCGCTGACCAGGGCCATCAGAATGGAGGTGTGGACCGCGCGGACCACCATGTCGTGCCGCTTCCCTCCCAGATTCCGGGCCACCACCACATTGGAGCCCACGGAGAGCCCCACAAACAGGGCCACCAGCAGGTTGATCAGGGAGGTGGTGGAGCCCACCGCCGCCAGGGATTCCTTCCCGGCAAACCGCCCCACCACAATGACATCAGCAGCATTAAACAGAAGCTGGAGCATACTGGAGGCCATCAAGGGGATGGCAAACAGCAGGATCTTATCCGCCAGAGAGCCGTGACACATATCCAGCTGGTGGCGCTTTTTGGTGCGGATCATATCAGATCGTTCCATCCTTTCTCACCGGATCCGGGCCAGGCGCGCTGAACTGGAGTCCGCCTGTCGGACCGCCGAAAAATTTTACAGATTATTAACTTAATACATTTACTAAGATACAACAGAACCAAAGAATTATCAATCCACAAAATCACAGAAGAACAGCAAAAAAGAGGCGGGAATGAGGTCATCATTCCCGCCCCCGTCAGGCGGACGCCGCTGTATTGGACTGGGCCGCCACCAGGACATCCCCAGCCTCCAGACGGGTGCTCCCGTCCGGAATAATGGTATCCAGCCCCCGTTTGATCATCACGATCAGGCAGTTTCGGGGCACCGAGATCTCGCTGAGCGAGCGCCCGCACCACTTGTGGCTCCGCTCCACCACCACCTCCTGAAGAGAGAGGTTCTCCCGGTCCTCAAAGGCCCTCGCCGCCATCACCAGCAGGTCGCCGGTCTGTAAAACCGTCCCGCCGTGCGGCACAATGGTGTCCTGTCCCCGGGCGATCATCACCACCAGCAGATCCGGCGGGATGGGCAGCTCCCGCAGGGTCCCACCGCTCCAGGGGTGTCCCGGACCCAGGTGGACCTTGATGAAGTCAATGTCGCTCTCCTCCTGGTAATCGTTGAAGGTCTTGCTCACGTCACCCGCCTGATCGATCATGGCCAGCCGCTCCGCCACCCGGGGCAGCAGGGTGCCCTGAATGGAGATGGACAGCAGGACGATGCAGAATACCAGATTGAACAGGTCGTATTTCATCTCCACACCGCCCAGCACCGCCATGATGGCGAACACAATGGAGGCCACGCCCCGCAGTCCGGCCCAGGACACCACCCCCACCTGGCCCAGTGACGGGCGGAAGGGCAGCAGCAGCAGGGCGGCCACCAGGGGGCGGCCCACCAGAGTGAGGAAGGCCATCACGGACAGGGCCGGCAGCAGGACGGAGGGCAGCTCCACCGGTGTCACCAGCAGGCCCAGCAGGAAGAAAATGAGCACCTGGGCCACATCGGTGACCACATCAAAGAAGTGTACCAAATAGCGCTTCTGGGGCAGCTTGGTATTTCCCATCCAGATACCGCAGAGATAGGCGCTGAGATACCCGTTCCCCCCCAGGGCGGTAGGCAGGGCATAGGACAGGATGACCACAGAAAAGATGAAGATGGTCTGGCTCTGTTCCGATGGGAAGGCTCCCCGCCGCAGGGCCCAGATGGCCAGCTTGCCCAGCAGCAGCCCGCACAGGATCCCCACCGCCAGCTGCTGGAGCAGGAGCAGCGGGACCACCATTTTCTCCCCGGACATGAGCCCCACCGCCACAGTGGTCAGCATATAAGAGATGGGGTCATTGGAGCCCGATTCGATCTCCAGTAAGGAGTCAGTATGCTCCTTCAGCGCCAGCTTTTTGGACCGCAGGATATTGAACACCGAGGCCGCATCGGTGGAGGAGATGACCGAGCCGATGAGAAAGCTCTCCAGCCAGGGCAGCTTCAGTGCACAGTGGGCAAAGGCGGCCACCAGCGCCGCCGTCCCCGCCACCCCCAGGGTGGAGAGAACTACCGACTGGACCGCCACCGGCCGGGCAGCAGACAAGTTGGTACCGAAGCCGCCGTAAAACATGATGAAGATCAGACTGACCGAACAGATCAGATTGACGGCATAGTAGTCATTAAAATAAATGCGCAGCAACCCGTTTTCTCCAAAGCACATTCCCAATGCGATGAAGATCAACAGGGATGGGACCGCCAGGCGGTCCAGGAACCGCCCCATCAAGGTACATAGGGCGATCACACAGCCGATCAGCAGCAGGGCCTCCGTCATAGCACAGCAAAACCTCCAGACAGGTCCCGCTCCGGACAGGCCGGAAGCGAACCAGGATATTGGGTCCATTATACCATAGGACCGGGACACTTTTCCTTAAAAAAGGCGCACAGGTGGTAAAGACTTCGTTAAGATTTTCACAGAGCTTCCTTCAAAAATGCGCCCTGCCAGCCAGCAGGCCGGCAGGGCGCAGACAAGGCGTTGTCCTCTGGCTTACAGCTTCTCCAGCCGCTCCAGATCCATGATAAACACAGTCACGCCGCCCAGCTCCACATTCACCGGCACGGAGGGCATTGCCACAGCGTACTGACTCCCGGTGGGCATGGTCACATTGGAGTAAATGGTCTGCTTCCGTTTTCCAGCGCACTGCTTCAAAATAGACAGCGCATCCTCAAGACGCGCCTCCTCCACACCCAGCATAATGGTGATGTTCTTCTTTTTCCAGAACCCGCCGGTAGAACTGAGCATGGTGACAAAAAAACCGTTCTGGTTCAGCTCGCTCACCGTGGTGTCATAGTCGTCCTCCTGCACCACAGCCAGGATCAGCTTGTTGTGTACGTTGGCAGCTTCCATCATTCAGCCCTCACTTGCTTCCGGACCGCCTGTTCAGCCAGAGGGACAGCAGTCCTGATTTATTTTATCATACAACATTTCCGGGAGAAATGGAAGTCATAAACTCACAGTCCCACAAAAAATTTCCCCTCACCCTCTGCCGGGAGATGTTGACGTTTCTCTCCAGGGATATTATAGTAGGAAAATACAGGTCTCATGCCTGTGCCTCTGTAACCTTTTTCTCCCCCATCCCGTCTAAACAGACAGATCGGCCGATCGACCCCGGAAAGGAGCGCCCCCATCCATGACCAACGCTGTCCTGGACAAAGAAACATTCTGCCGCCTTGTGGAGGAGCATCAAAGCGCCCTCTACCGCACGGCCCGTTCCATCTTGTCCAACCAGCAGGATGCGGAGGATGCGGTGCAGGAGGCCGTCTGCGCGGCCTACTCCCATCTGGACCGCCTGCGGGAGCCGGAAAAATTCAAATCCTGGCTCCTGCGGATCCTGGTCAACGAGTGCTATGACCTCTGCCGCCGGCAGCGGAGGACCGTGGACTTCGACCAGGCGGCGGAATACCTGACCACGCCGGAGCCGGATCTTGCGGAGCATCTGACGCTGTGGGACGCAGTCCTTCAGCTGCCGGAGCCCATGCGGGCGGCCGTCACGCTGTTCTACTATGAGGACTGCTCCGTGGCCGAGACGGCCCAGATCCTGAAGATCTCCCAGGGGGCGGTCAAGACCCGCCTCAGCCGGGCGAGAGACCGGCTTCGACAGACATTCACGGAGAATTGAGGTGTAAACATGGATCAATTTGATCGAGATCTGAAGCGGCGCGCCCGGGAGGAGCCCTTTCCCCTGCCTGACTCCTTTGTCCAGCGGCTGCGGGAGACCTGTGACAGTCTGGAGGAACCGCCCCGGCGGAAACCAGAACGGCGGCAGCTCTCCCACTGGGGGGCCTGGTTCGCCGCTGTGGCAGCCTCCCTGCTGGTGGTCCTGCCCAATGTGTCCGCCTCTGCGGCCGAGGTGCTGGAGCAGATCCCGGTGCTGGGCTCTCTGGTACAGGTAGTCACCCTGCGGAACTACCTCTATGACGACGGACACAGCTTCGCCGACGTCTCTGTTCCTCAGGTGCTGGAGGGCGGTCAGGCGGGCAGCTCCGTCAACGCGGCGGTACAGGCCGACATCGACCGGCTTCTGGACCAGTTCCAGCAGGATGCGGAGGTCCTGGCCCAGGGCGGCTACCAAAGTCTGGACGTGAGCTATGAGGTGACGGCGGACACGGACCGCTGGTTCACCCTCTGCGTATCCGCCCTTCAAACCCAGGCCAGCGGATACCAGATCCTGCGCTATTACCACATCGACAAGAGCACCGGAGAGATGGCCACACTATCCGACCTCTTCCCCAGCGGCTCAGACTATGTATCGGTGCTGTCCGACGAGGTGCGCCGGCAGATGGAGGAGGGGGACCGCTCCTATTTCTCCCACGAATTCCGGTCCATCGATCCTGAACAGGCCTTCTACTGGACGCCGGACGGAGGACTGGTGCTGGTCTTTGACGAGGCCTCCGTGGCCGCCGCCGCGGAAGGCGTGCTGGAATTTTCCATCCCCGCCTCCACTGTGGAGACGCTCCGAACCGAGCACCCCTGACCTGAGATCCAGCGAAAAAAGCGGCGGGCGGCCCTTGACAAAGGGGCCGCCCGCTGTTATAGTCACCCTACACCACTTTTTATATGTCAACTGCCAAATACCTGCCGCGGACAGAGCTTCCGCAGCTGCTTTCATCACAAACCAAGGAGGCCGTGCTGTGTCCTGGGACTATTTTACCCATGCGAGAACGCTGGAGCTGCTCTATCATAAGCTGCAAAGCCCCGTTCTAGCGCGCTATCAGATGACTCAGATCGAGCTGGACGTTCTGCTGTTTCTCGCCAACCACCCTGGGCTGGACACAGCAAAGGACATCGTGGAGATCCGGCGGCTGACCAAATCCCATGTCTCCGCCGCGGTGGAGGGGCTGTCAAGGAAAGGCTATCTGCTGCGTGTCCGCCGTCCGGACAACCGCAAGCTGATCCATCTCACCCTTCTTCCGGAGGCCGCGCCTGTGGTGGCGGATGGACAGGCCAATCAGCGCGCCTTTTTCCAGACGCTGGAACAGGGCCTTTCCCCCCAGGAGCGGGCACAGCTGGACGCCCTCCTCCGCCGGGTAACAGAAAACGTCCGGCAGGAGTATCTCCGCTTGGAAAGGGAGGACTGACAAACGGATATGGGTATTTTTGAACTGTTCCTTCTGGCCGTGGGCCTGTCCATGGACGCCTTCGCCGTTTCGGTATGCAAGGGGCTGTCCGCCGGGCGGGTCACCCTGCCCCATGCCCTCACCGCCGGACTGTGGTTCGGCGGGTTTCAGGGCCTGATGCCCTTTTTGGGCTGGCTGCTGGGCAGCCGCTTCCAGGTCCTGATCGCCAACATCGACCATTGGATTGCCTTCCTGCTGCTGGGCCTCATCGGTCTGAACATGATCCGGGAGTCCCGCAGCCAGGAGGAGGAGAGCCTGGGGACCTCCTTTTCCCCCCGGGCCATGCTCCCGTTGGCGGTGGCCACCAGTATCGACGCCCTCACTGTGGGCATCACCTTCGCCTTCCTCCAGGTAGACATCCTACTGGCAGTCAGTCTGATCGGCCTGACTACTTTCCTTCTTTCCGCTGTTGGGGTCAAGGCCGGGGCCGTTGTGGGCTCCCGGGGCAAGTCCTGGGCGGAGCTGGCCGGCGGCCTGGTCCTGGTGCTCATGGGGTGCAAGATCCTGCTGGAACATCTGGGCGTCCTTTCATAAACGCACAAAAATATTAAGAGGGGCACGGCTGTGCCCCTCTTATTTTGGTATTTCCAGTCAACTCTGCTCAAACCCCGGTCTCAGAGACCATGCTGAGCAGCAGCTCCATCACATCCACCACCTCGGCCCCGGCGGGAGGCGTCCCCGCGGGCTTGGTGCTGGTCCGGCGGTAAGCGCCGTCCATGGTCATGGTCATATCCATCCCCATACCATGGAGTTCCATGTTCATCTCCATCTTGTCGTTCTTCATGGAGGCGGTCATGACCATGCTCAGGCCGCTGGGGTCGTTCGCCGACAGCTCCATCGCATAGCCGCTGACCTGATTGCCGCCGGTGGTGAACAGTGTGAAGGTCAGATCCACACCATCCCACTGGCTGGAGGACACATAGGAGGAGCCGGACTTCTGGAATGCCTCATCACTGAACAGCTGGTTATAGAGCTGAAGCATATCCTTTGTGGTCATATCCGGGCTGGCGGGAGTGAACTCCCGGAGCGACAGCGCCAGGGCCTCACCAAAGCCGCCGTCGTTCTCCTGATAGGCCAGAGCCATCAGCTCCTGGTAGTAGCCGGAGCCATACAGGCCGTCCATCGTGCTTTTCAGATTCATCAGATACCAGCTGTCTGTCTGTTCCGCCCCCATCATCCCGGAGAGGGCTTCGGACTGGAAGTACAGCTTCCCCGTCTCCAGATTCATGCGCATGGCCGCGTCCACATCCAGAGATGTGGTCCCCTGGCTGGGCGCACTGGTGCTGAGCACCATGTCCGTATCGAACTGGAGCGCCTTCAGGGACTGGAGCATGGTGTAGTCGCCCTTACAAGTAAAACATCCCTCCTCCAGCGTGCCGTCCTCCGCAGCGCTCTCCGCCGTGAGCTCCATCTGATAGCCGCCAGTCACCTGGCAGGCGTCCTGGGTGTACTTCCGCCCGTACTCCATATAGCGGTCCATCCACGCATAGGTGGCGGTGTTGGCCTCCAGAATGGCGTCCACATCGTCGATCATCACGGTGGCTGTATTCCCATCCCAGCCCACGTTGTAGTCCAGGGCGTCGGCCACCAGTCCAACCGGGATATAGGTGCGGTCAGAGGCCGGATCGATATAGGGGGCCACATCGGTGGGAATGGTCTCCTCACCCTCCGGTCCGGTGACCTTGATCTCCTGTTTCCCGATGGCCAGCAGAAGGGTCACTCCGTCCTTTTCCGCGGTCACCGTGCGGGCGTCGTTGTCCCAGGTAATGGTCCCATCCTCATAGCCCAGGGCCTGGAAGGTGGCCGCCATGGGCAGGAAGGAGCGGTTCTCCCTCAACTGGGGCAGGGCGTCGGTAAAGGAGACCGGCTCGCCGTTGACCACCAGGGAGAAGTCCCCCTCTCCGGCAGCCAGAGCGGGGGTACACAGCAGTGCAGCCAGTGCGCCGCCACAGAGCATGGAATGCCAGATCTTTTTCATATTCGTTTCACTCCTTTTTCAAAACGGTTCCCATATAGGGCCGTCAGCCCATGAGAATGCTTCATGACGTTCTTCCTCTGTATTGTACAAAATCTACGTCAAAAAAGCAAGTCTATCTGCTCATTTTTATATACGAACGCCCCTCCGGCTGGCCGGAGGGGCGCTGATCTGCCCTTATGATCCCGGGACCGCCTGGATCAGTGTCCGCAGCCCCGGCAGCTGCTGCAGTCACCGCCGCAGCCACCGCATTTCTTTCCTGCCTTATGATCCTTCCACAGGGAGCGGACCGCCAGACCCGCAGCACCCACTACACACAAGGCTACGATCCAAGTACCCACTTTAAAACTCCTTTCTGCTCAGGGACCCGCCGCAGCGGGCCCTCTGCTTCCTTCCATTTTATGCGTTGGCCACAGAGCGCACGTTCAGGCGCTCGTCCGCTCCGGGGCGATAGCCTCTGCGCGCCGCCAGATAGACCAGGGCTACCAGCGCGATCCCGGCGGCCACAGTGCCAGCACCAAAGGCCACCTCGCCCAGCATCAGGCCGCCCAGCTGATAGACGATCAGCGAGATCACATAGGCAAAGCCGCACATATAGCCGATGGCGGCCAGGGTCCATTTCGTGTTGTTCATCTCCCGCTTGATGGCGCCCATGGCGGCAAAGCAGGGGGCGCACAGCAGGTTGAAGATCATGAAGCTGTAAGCCGCAATGGGGGTGAAGGCCGCATGGATCTGGGGCCAGATCTCCTCCCCCGCCTCCGAGATCTCACCGGTATACTGGAAGAGCACCCCAAAGGTAGCTACCACGTTCTCCTTAGCGACCAGGCCGGTGAAGGTGGCCACAGTGGAGCGCCAATCTCCAAAGCCCAGGGGGACAAAGATCACCGCGATGGCGCTGCCGATGGCGGCCAGCAGAGAGTGGTCGCTGTCCTCCACCATGCCGAAGCCCGCCTCTGTGAAGCCGAAGCCCTGGAGGAACCACATCAGAATGGCGGAGAGGAGGATGACCGTACCGGCCCGCTTGATGAAGGACCAGCCCCGCTCCCAGGTGGCCCGGAGCACGTTGCCCGCGGTGGGGGCGTGGTAGGCGGGCAGCTCCATCACAAAGGGGGCAGGCTCACCTGCGAAGGGCCTCGTCTTTTTCAGCATGACGCCGGAGAGGATGACCGCAGCCACACCGATGAAGTAGGCGGAGGTGGCCACCCAGGCGGAGCCGCCGAACAGGGCGCCCGCAAACAGTCCGATGATGGGCATCTTGGCTCCGCAGGGGATAAAGCCGGTGGTCATAATGGTCATTTTGCGGTCCCGGTCCTGCTCAATGGTGCGGGAGGCCATGATGCCTGGGACGCCGCAGCCGGTGGCCACCAGCATGGGGATAAAGGACTTGCCGGACAGGCCGAAGCGGCGGAAGATCCGGTCCATGATGAAGGCGATGCGGGCCATATAGCCGCAGTCCTCCAGCACCGACAGCAGCAGGAAGAGCACCAGCATCTGGGGAACAAAGCCCAGTACAGCGCCCACACCGGCCACAATGCCATCCTGGATCAGGCCGTAGAGCACAGAGCCCTCCACCACGTTCAACGCCCCCAGCACGGCGTCAAACCAGCCGGGAACGATCTCTCCAAAGAGCACATCGTTGGCCCAGTCGGTGCCAAAGGTGCCGATCCCGATGCCCCAGGGGTCGCCGCTGCCGTCAAACAGGGCGGCGGGAGAGGTCCCCATGGCAATGGCATAGACCAGGCCCATCACCACCACGAAGATGGGCAGGGCCAGGATCCGGTTGGTCACGATCCGGTCGATCCGGTCCGAGACGGTCATTCCGCTGCGGTTCTTCTGATAGGCCCCCTTTAGCATGGAGGTGATGTACTCATAGCGCTCGTTGGTGATGATGGATTCGCTGTCGTCGTCCAACTCCCGCTCACAGGCAGTGACAATCTCCTCCAGCGGTCCGGCCAGCTCCTGGCCCGCCAGCTGCTCCATCACCTTGTTGTCCCGCTCAAACAGCTTCACCTCATACCAGCACAGCTGCTCCTGGGGAACTGTACCGGCGATCAGACCACCGATCTGCTCCAGGGCCTCTTCTACCCGGCCGGAAAACCGGTGCCGGCAGCCCTGCCAAGTCCCAGCCTTGGCCATCTCCACCGCCTTGGCATACAACTCCTTCAGCCCGGTCCCCTTCAGGGCGGACACCTCGACCACGGGGCAGCCCAGCTGCTCCGACAGCTTCACCGCGCTGATCTGATCTCCGTTTTTCCGGACCAGATCCATCATGTTCAGGGCCACCACCACCGGGATCCCCATCTCCAGAACCTGAGTGGTCAGATATAGGTTGCGTTCCAGATTGGTGGCGTCCACCAGATTGAGGATGGCGTCGGGACGCTCATTGATCAGGTAGTCCCGGCTGACCACTTCTTCCAAGGTATAGGGGGACAGGGAATAGATCCCGGGCAGGTCGGTGACCACCACATCAGAATATCCCCTCAGCTTTCCTTCCTTCTTCTCCACCGTCACGCCGGGCCAGTTGCCTACATACTGGTTTGCGCCCGTCATGGCGTTGAACATGGTGGTCTTTCCGCAGTTTGGGTTGCCCACCAACGCCATTTTGATCGACACGACTCCTTCTCCTCCTTATTTCTTTATTAGCTTATGCTAACCTTTCTGCAAACTTCTGGTTCTCAAATCATATTCTGCTCCCATGGCCCTCCAGGAACCGGAGCAGACCAGTCACTCCACCAGAATCATATCCGCATCTCCCTTGCGCAGAGAGAGCTCATAGCCCCGCACCGTGACCTCCACCGGATCTCCCAGAGGCGCCACCTTTCGCACATAGACCGAGGCCCCCTTGGTGATCCCCATATCCATGATCCGGCGCTTGACCGGTCCCTCTCCCTGAAGCTTCTGCACAGTGACAGTCTCGCCGCACTTGACCTGCTTGAGCGTTCTACCCATTTCTGATATTCTCCCTTTCTGTTTCTCGCCGGAGCGGTCAAACCATGATGCGGTTGGCCATTCCTCTGCTAATCGCCACCCGGCTCTCTTTGATGTTGACGATGAGATCCCCGTTCAATTCTGAGATCACACGCACGCTCCCGCCCACAACAAACCCCAGGCTCTCCAAAAAACGGCGCGTCTCGTCCTTCCCCTTGATGGCTTTGATGCAGACCTCGCTGCCAGCCGGAGACAGAGATAACGGCATAATGATGACCTTCCCCTTTCTTCTCTCCGGCGAACCAACTTCGTATCCGCCGGTTTGCTTTCGCTAACTTTTTGATCGTCCTAGAGTTTACCATAGGCAACCGCAGTTGTCAATAGCTAACCTTCGATTTATTTTCCACAAAGAATTGACTTTTTTTCGATCTTTGTGTATCATAGTAGCTGTTTAAAAGGGGGGCGTCCTGTCCTCTTCCCGTCCCAAGGTTGGCTTGAGATATGTGGCATCCTTGGAGTTAATATGACACATTATTATAAAAATCCAACCGCTTCCAGCGCGTGAGACAGCGTTCTTGCGCAAGGGCACACGGCAGCTTTTGGAGCAAGGCCCTTTGAAGGACAGTATGCTGTTCAATTTTGTTCAATATATAAATTTGCGGTCGCGATTAAATTTATAAATGTCAACTCCTATACCAACCTCAGACCACAGATATGATAATTTTTCTGCAAAGATCTGATTGTTGTTGTCGACGCGGATTAAGCCTTAGGTTCCGTTTTGGGTAGTTCTCCTCAAGTTAGCATAGAGGGAAAATTGAATATGCGCCTGTGATGGAATTGGTAGACATGCGAGATTTAGGTGATGTCACCTCAGTGAAAGTTTATGGATAACAAAATAGTGGCAGGATGCACTTGCCACTCATATACGCGGGCATGATGGAATTGGTAGACATGCGAGATTTAGGTTCTCGTGCAGCGATGCGTTGGGGTTCGAGTCCCCATGCCCGCACCAAACTAAAAAGCTGCATTTTGACTGCAATAATTGGTCAAATGCAGCTTTTTATATTGAAAATGCAGTGTAACAGAAGTACAATTAGACATATGCGGAACAATCCCAACTGGGAAAATCGTAGATAGAAACTTTTGGGTGGTGTAAGGGTGGAATACAAGAATATTACTAAGATTGAAGCCTTAGAAGGTTCCAAGCGAGTCATTGAAGTGTTAACTTTGCTTGCTCAAAATGGCGGGAATGTCTTTAGAGGCTATAATAAGCAGGATGAATTGCTGCCGTCCTTAATTCGCGATAAGATTAGCTATGCCGATGTCGAGATTGAGTTATTGGAAAAATTTGAACGCTATGGCAGCCATTATTTTCATGCCACTACGCCAATTGATTTTATGTCTTATGCACAGCACTTCGGTCTGCCAACACGGCTATTAGATTTTACCTACAACCCGTTTATTGCGCTGTCTTTTGCTCTGCACGGGAAAAAATCAAACGCCAGATATACAGAACCCAGTGATAAAACATATTACTATGTGTGTTACGCTTCGCTTGATGAGAATCTCTGCGCACCATCCATTCCACTGAAAGACGATGTTTATAATAACAAACTGACACGGACGGACTCCTTGGCGGTAAAGGCTGCTCAATGTATCGATAGTATGACGGATTTGTTTGGTCACAACAGTCTCCAGCGTAATGTTTGGGCATTGGGCGGGCTTGAGAGCAGTATAAAGGACTCTATCAGCAAGCAAGAGAAGATTCGAAACCACGCTATCCTTTTTATTGATCCGAACCGATCTAACCAACGTATTATCATGCAGCAGGGATTGTTTATGTTCCCCTATACGCTTGACAGAAAAGAACATCTCGATATTATCAAACAGAACTCTTCTGTGATAATGATTCACAAGGACCTCCGCGCAGAGTTGCTGAAATATCTTGATACGCTTGGTTTTTCCACATTTCGTCTGATGCCTGACTTAGCAAGTGTATGTTATGCAGTCAAGCATAAGGTAATTGACGAGCGTTCCGAGAAAAGTCCTGCTTTTAAGAAAAAGTAATAACGATACCAAGAACATTTTACCCGGCTAAACCCCAATGTAGGACCGTGATAGGAATAAAACTTATATCCATGCAGTAGTGGTAAGAAATTTAAGAATCGTTGCGGCAAATATGGGATGTACTATTATTACATACGACGCAGTTGCTGAGTTTTTCCATCACCAACATATCGATTCCTTCCTCTAACCGCCGTATATTCTCCTGCAACGACAAAATGTGGGCGTCGAGGATCGGTTTCCTCAACGCCCACATTTTTTGCATCTGTACCAGCTTCTTTAGCTCCTCAGTACACTGCTTTCGCATAACTTCGGCATACTCCTGCACCGCTGCATCCAGCACCTCCTCATGAATGCGGTGGGAGGAGCAATAGGATTTTCCATTCCGATGATACCCACGGCACACATATTCCACACGACTTTTTCCGTTCCAGCAGCGGATCATAGGAATGAACGTATTCCCACATTCCCGGCAGGTCAGTAACCCCGCGTAACGGTGCTTGGCCTGATTGCCGTTTGCGGGGCGAGCCTGCTGTTTGAGCAAGCGCTGTACCTGCTCCCATTCCTGTTTTCCTATGATCACAGGAAAGAATCCCTCATGACGATACCAGTCGGTTTTGTCTATATGCTTGGCCTTACCGTTGTTGTATTCTCTGCGATGGTTGTTCAGCACGCCGGTGTACGCCTCCTCCACCAGAATGTTTTTCACACTGGTATATGTCCACAGGAACTGCCCATCACGGGTTTTGTGTGTATGCCGAACCTCTCTGCCGCACCGTTCGGCCCGGAGCTGCGCCGGAGTTTTTCGTCCCCGTTCATTCAAGCGCCGGGCGATTTCCTTCAGTCTGACACCACCCAAATACAGAGGGTAGACCATTCGCACGGTTTCAGCGGCTTCTTCTATGACCTTGATTTCACCGGTGTTTTTATCTTTCCAGTAACCGAAGGGCGGCGTGATCACGATGCCGTCTTTCTGTTTCTGCCGGTATCCCGCCCGGATCTTTTTGCCAATATCCTTTGCATAGTAATCGTTCATCAGGCCACGGACGCCGATGATCAAGTCATCTTCGTCGCGGAATGTATCAACGCCCTCCGTGGCAGAGATTACGCGCACCTGGTGTTCCCGCAGATAATCAATAAACAATGCGGTCTGGGTCCTATGGCGGCCAAGCCGGGATAAGTCTTTTACGATGACAGCGTCAATTTTATCAGCATCCACAGCCGCCGCGAGCTCGTCCAGCCCACGGCGGTTAAATTTCATGCCGCTTACATTATCATCGAATGATTGTCCCACGATGATGTACCCATGCTGCTTGGCAAACGCCTGGCAGATTTCTTGCTGATTCAGCAAAGAGTTCATCTCTTGGTCATCATCGTTTGATAGCCGTACATAGAGCCATACCCGCATCTATTATCACCTACCCCGCATAGTAATCGCCGTAGATCACCGCTCCCAACCTGTCATAGTCAAAATCTGCGGAGGGGAAGCAATCTGTCTGCGCCCCGTTTTCGAAGATGTCGAGATGGTCACGGAAGGGAGCTTTCAGCCGAATCTCCAAATCCAGCTTACCATCTTCTTCGTGAACGAGTATCTTTTCGACCAGCATTCTCAGATGCGCTTCCGACATCTTACCCTCTTGAAGGATATCGTCGATCAGGCTTATGTCCCTTTTTAGCTTGGCCTGTCGGCTGCGGAGCACCTCCGAGACATTTTGCAGTTCTTCGATCTGCTTTCTTGCCTCCGTAATCTGCTCCTCACGCTTTGCAATCATGCGGTCATAGCGTTCCGCATGGGCTTTATCCCGGATGCGTTCCATCAGGATCACCTCCACTTCCTCCTCCAACAGGAGAATGTGTTCTTTCAGCTTGGTTATTTTGCTACTGGCCACAGAAGCCTTTGGCGTCCATTTCTCGATGAGCCTTTCCATCCGTGACCAGTTTTCTTCGTACATTTTCTTTGTTCGCAGGATCTCCGCGCCGATCAATCTGTCTAACGCTTCCTCGTCCACCATGTGAGATGAGCAGTGTTCCTTGCCGTACCGATGGTAGGTGTCGCAGACATAGGCGACCCGTTCCCCGCTTTTCAGCTTAATGCGCTTCCCGATAAAGGTTCGGCCACAGTCCTTGCAGCGAAGCAATCCGCCATACCGGAGGATGCCCCGGTTGGTGCCAGCCCGGACATTTTTCTCTTTGCGCTCTGCAAGGAGCGCTTGAGCCTGCTCCCATATCTCACGGGTCACGATCACTGGCAGATAATTCTCGTGGCGGAACTGCTCCTCCGGGTCTGTGAAGCGGAAGGTCTTATTGATTTTATTGCGCTCGCTCTTGTGGCAGATCAGGGTGCCGATGTAGCTCTCATCTCTCAAGATTCGCGCCACCATCGTTGCGTCCCACAAATATTTTTTGAGGATGCCATCCTGAGTGTTTGGCAGGCGCTTATTTAGCAGTTCCGCCTGCATAAGTGCCGGCGTTTTCCTCCTCTGTCCATTCAGTGTGTGGGCGATGGCCTTCATGCCGCTGCCGCCGACATAGGCGGAGAAGATCAGTCGGACCGTTTCGGCAGCTTCTTCTACGACAACGACCTTTTTTGTGTTCTTATCCTTGAAGTAGCCGAAAGGTGGGATGGTCACGATGCCCTCCTTTTGCTTTTGCCGGTAACCGGTCCGCACACGGCGGCTGCCGTCGCGGGCATAGAAGTCGTTGACCAGCCCCTTGAATCCGATGATGAGATCATCGTTCTCATTAAAAGTATCGATATTTTCTGTTGCGGACAGGACCCGCACATCATGTTCGCGGAGGTAGTCGATAAAGAGCGCGGTCTGTGTCCGGTGACGGCCCAGGCGGGACAGGTCTTTAACGATGATCGCTTCGATCTTGCCCGCTTCGACCACCTCGTAGATTTTGTCGATTCCCTCACGGTTGAAGTGCATACCGCTGACATTGTCATCAAAGGATTCGCCCACCACCTCGTGGTCGTTGCTGACGGCAAAGTTATATATAATTTTCCGCTGATTATTCAGAGAGTTCAGTTCTTTATCCTCATCTCTGGACAGCCGATAATAGAGCCAGACTTTCATAATCGTTCCTTTCCGCTATGGTGTGCCGATCATGCACAACACACCATAGCACACAATTTTTTGAATAGCTAACAAAAGAAATCAGGCAACGCCAGATTCTACCTTACCAACAAAATCCGTGGTCTGGTTTGTGTACGGATTATCCACGGCGAGATAGTCGTGAAGCATCAGTTTCAGAAATTCATCGAACTGGTCATCCGTACCCACATAGGAATACATGACGCTTGCGATGTTAGATTCTTTTTTCTTTCGGCCCATAAAACTCCTTCCTCCCGAAACCAATTCGGGCAACAAAAATAGCAGACCGTCACATGGTCTGCTGCCAACTCCGTTCTTCTTCGTGATCGTCCTCTTTCTGACCGAGGGCAATCTTCTTTTCCTTTTCTTTGCGCAGCGTTTTTCTGTCTGCGTGATAATGCATGGTGGTGCTGTCCGTCACAGGCTCAGCAGACTGAGATTGTTCCAGTCTCCAGCCCAGGCCCACCACAGCAGAAACAACGCCGCCAGCGCCATCAGCAGGACTACCCATGTCGGACCATCCAGGTGCGGCAGATGCAGCCTGGGTAGTCTGATATTGGGCAGAGAAGAACGCTTCTCTTTCGGCTTCCCAGCCTGTTCGGCCATCTGCTCCAGATGCTTCAGCACTTTCAGCAGCTCGTCCACCTGTGTCCGGGTCGGGAACTGCTCCAGCAGTTCGCTGGCCTTCTTCAGATAGCCGGTCTGTCTCTCGGCGTGGTAACCCAGCGTGTAGAGGTCGCTCTGCAGATCCCCCCAGTCTTCTTTCGTGGGATGCACTTCGGAAGTAGGTGTCTGCTCCTGTGCCAGGGGTTGCGGCGTGCTCTGTACTGTCAGCGCTGATGTGGTCTGCGCTGTCTGTGCAGGACGGTTCTTCTCCAACAGCTCGTCCATAGATAATTTCTTCTCTGATCCTGAATTCATATTCCATCGCAAATTGCAAGTGCAAGTTGGACACCTGCACGGTAGAACTTAGTGAATCAGA
>OGHF01000974.1_pt1 | contig 18097 bp, 16 predicted proteins | sample 1571481 | NCBI WGS metagenome assembly OGHF01 (sample SAMEA2581952, study PRJEB24529) | metagenome | biome: Human gut stool | place: China | collected 2011
CAATTCCTTCAGTGCTCTGATAATGCCATCTACTTGTCTGCTCCCAGCAGCCCTTCAATATCCGTTTTCTGCGCTTTGGTTGTATTTGTATTATCGGTCATTATTCTTAAACTCCTGAGGAACAGTCCATCCCCCGCCCAACGCGGTATAGAGATCAATGTAGCCTTGGGCGATTTCAGCCTCCGCACTCGCCAAAGATTCCTGAACGGTCAGCAGTGTTCTTTGGGTCGTCAGCACGACCGTAAAGTCTTGAAGACCGGCGCTGTAATTTTGCCGTGCGGCTGTCGCTGCGTTTCGTGCCGATTCCTCGGCAACAACCAATGATTTTTTACGAGTTTCCTGAGACCACACTTTGTTGAGTGCGTCTTCTACATCCTGAACGCCCGCGAGCAGACTCGCTTCATAGTCAATTTTGGCTTGGGCCGCCTGAGCATCGCGCTGCTCAACCTGTGCCATCAGAGACCCGGCGTTGAAGATCGGCAGCGTCAGCGAACCGAAGCCGTTCGAATTATGTGTACCCCATTCACCGAGCTGCCCCATGATAGGACCTGAAAGTCCGAAAGAGCCTCCGATTGAGAGGCTCGGAAACAGGGCCGACTTAGCCTGTGCGTAACGCGCCAGTGCGCTCATCACTTTTGCCTCTGCCATACGCACCGCCGGGCGATTGCGAAGCGTCTCTCCGGGAATGCTGAGCGCAAGGTTTCGCGGCGGCTGAGGAATCGGAGCCGTCGAGGTCGGGTTAACTGCCTCAGGTGTGGTTCCGATAAGACGAGCGATCAAATTACGGTACTGCATGACCTGAGCGCGATACACGGGAATCGAGGCACGCGTCTGCTCAAAAGAAGTGCGCGCCTGATCGACGTCGGTCGATGGCACGAGTCCGGATAAGTAACGCCAATTGGCGATATCCAGTGCTTCCTGCTGGGTTTTGGCGTTTTCCTGAGCCACGTCCAGCCGCTTCTGGGCAAGCCTCATATTGACATAGGCACCGGCCACTTCAGCAGCGATTCGAGTCTGCACTTCTCCCAAACTCGCTTGAGAAGACAGGTAGTCGGAGAACGCCGCTTCAGAAGAAGCAAAACGACCGCCGGCATCGATTGTCCAGCTGACGTTCAGGCCGATAGAAAAGGTATTGGAACCATGGCCGAGAGAATGACTGCGGCTGGCTCGGTAGTTACCGTCCAGTGTCGGGAACAAGCCGGCATTAGCTACGGTCATCGAGGCTTGCGCATAACGAAGATTTTCCTGCGAGGATCGAACATCCGTATTGGCCGCCTGTGAGGCCGCAACCAAGCGAGCGATTTCCGGATCGCTCCAAGTTGACCACCATTCGGAGAGGTCGGCAGCCTTCGATGTTTCGAGGGAGGGACTGCCGCTCCACTGACTGGGAATTACTTTTTTATCCTGTTCGGTTATTTGGAATTGAGGGATGGATACACAGCCGCTCAAGGCCCCAAATAAGAGCGAGAGGACAAGACCGGTACTCTTTCTCATAGGGACTTCTTATATAAATTGTCTCATCCTCAAGTTTCTCAAAAACCCAAAAGTTTTCCCTTTTCAATTATTTAAGGTTTGAAATTAATTGTGTCTTTTGAGAACAAGTGCAACAACTCAAAATAATTTAGCAAGCATTAGTTAGCGAGCTTACGAAGTACCTCCGGAAGCAGGTATTCATTAGTCGCAACCGCTGATAAATCTTTAAGAGGATTGCCGCCTTTGGAGCTCACAAGCCTGGCTCCGCTGCCTTCGATAACCGGCACCAGTGCGGCAACGTCCCAGTAATTCAAATCCGGATCAATCATGATGTCCGCGCCGCCCGTGGCTACCGAGAAATATCCAAAACAGTCGCCCCACGTGCGATAGAGCTTAACTTCATCAATGAGGGACTGCATCTCTTTGCCGCCTTTCTGCTCCGGAGTCGTCCAATGCGATGTCACAACAAGAGTGGCGTCCGCAAGATTCTTTGTTTCTTTGCAGTGCACCTGACGCACTCGGCTGCCCGGCCCGTGCAAAACCGTCCGTTTTCCGTCTCCGATGAGCCAAACGCCGACATGCGGATGCGAAATCACACCGAGCATCGGCTGAAATCCGTTGCCGTCATCGCGCTCTACGGCAATCAGCGTGCCGAAATGGAAAGCATTATGAATAAAAGCACGAGTTCCATCGATCGGATCCAAGATCCAGCGGTAGCGCGGGAAACCGTCCCCGGACGCCTCTTTGATTCCAAACTCCTCTCCGAAGATGCCGTGCGCAGGAAAATGCGCCTCAATCCATTCACGCATCACTTTTTCGGCACCGCGATCGGCAGCTGTAACCGGAGTGTGATCTTTTTTGTCGAAAACTTCTGTCCCAGCCAAAAAACGAGGGAGAATCTCTTCGTTAGCCAGAGAGATTAATTGCTCAATTGCCGGCTCAAAGAGCTTTAATTCCGCCTCTGAGCAGCCGGCGCAGTAGGATTGTTTTTTCTCAGCCATTTCTCAAGTTTCTCCCATCGTTTGATAAAGTCGCCTCTCGGCAAAAATCGGTCATTTGTCAAAATATTCTCGACAAAGACGATTGATTGTTCCACAATCAAAGGATACGTCAATTAATTTCATAAGAAAGGAAAAAGCATCATGCCTATTTTCTCAACCGAAAATCTCAGAACAGTTGCCTTGGTCGGCCATGGCGGTAGCGGAAAAACCACCTTGGCAGAAGGAATTCTTGCCAAAGCAGGCATGATCATTACATGCGGTTCTGTCGAACGCGGCACAACCGTCTGCGACTCCGACCCGCTCGAAAAAGCGGTTCAGCACTCTCTGCGCGCTGCCTGTACGCACTTCGAGGCAGACAACGCAAACGGACAGGAAGTTCGCGTGCACATGATTGATACTCCGGGATACCCCGATTTCGTCGGTCAGGCCTTGGGTGCCCTCGACGCGGTTAAAACCGCCGCTATCGTAGTTGACGCCACTGCCGGCATTCAGCTGATGACGCGCCGCATGATGGATTGGGCCAAAGAGCGCAACCTCAACCGCATGATCATCGTCAACAAGATTGACGCAGAACACTTAGATTTGCCGCGTCTCGTCGAAGAGCTCAGAGAAGCTTTCGGTCAGGAAGTCATGCCGATTAACCTGCCCGCCAACAACGGCGCTCGCGTGATCGACTGCTTCTCCAAAGACGAAGGTGAAGCCGACTTCATGAGCGTGCCCGAAGTCCATCGTGCCTTTATCGAACAGGTTGTGGAAGTCGACGATGCCGCTATGGAAAAATACCTTGAAGAAGGCGAAGCCGATCCGAGCACGCTGCACGCCCCGCTGACACAGGCGCTTCGTGAAGGACACATCATCCCGATCTGCTTTGTCTCCGGCAAGACCGGCGCCGGTGTTGATGATCTCATCAACGTGATGGTTCGTCACCTCCCGAATCCTTCTGAAGCTAATGCTCCGCTCTTCACAGATGAAAACGGAAACGACGTCGGACTGAAGTCCGATCCTGACCTTCCTCTTGTTGCCCATGTCTTCAAGGTGGTTAATGACCCGTATGTCGGCAAGGTCGGTGTGTTCCGTATTCACCAGGGTACCCTGCGCCGTGACGATCAGCTGTTCGTCAACGACAACAAGAAGCCGATCAAAGTTTCTCACCCGATGATTCTTCAGGGTAAAGAAACCACGGAAGTTCGCGAACTGGTGCCGGGCGACATCGGTGTTATCGCCAAAGTCGACGAACTCGTGTTTGACAGCGTGATCCATGCTTCTCACGAGCACGACAACATCAAGATGAAACCGCTGAGCTTCCCGAAACCCATGTTCGGCTTAGCGATTTCTCCGGCTCGCCGCGGTGATGAAGGCCGTCTCTCCGACATCCTGCATAAGCTCCTGTCCGAAGATCCGACACTCGAACTTGAACACGACACCACCTTGAATGAAACGGTTCTTCGCGGTCTGAGCGCTCAGCACTTAAGAAGCGTTCTCGAAAGAATGGCTGCGCAGTTCAAGCTTGAAGTCAACACTCGTACACCTCGCATCCCGTACCGTGAAACCATTGCTCAGGGTGCTGAAGGTCACGCTCGCCACAAGAAGCAGACAGGCGGCGCCGGCCAGTTCGGTGAAGTCTATCTTCGCATTGAACCGCGTGAACGCGGAGCCGGTTTCGAATTCGTTGACGAAGTCAAAGGCGGCGCAATTCCGTACAACTTCATCCCGGCTGTAGAAAAAGGTGTCCGTGACGCTTTGGATACAGGCTATGTTGCCGGTTACCCGATCCACGACGTTCGCGTTGTCGTCTATGACGGTAAGAGCCATCCGGTGGACTCCAAGGAAGTTGCTTTCGTCTCTGCCGGCAGAAAAGCCATGCTTGACGCCCTGTCCAAAGCTAAACCGACGATCCTTGAACCGATCGTTGACGTTGAGATCGTTGCTCCGGACAGCGCCATGGGCGACATCACGGGCGACCTCGCCAGCCGCAGAGGTCAGGTAACCGGTACCGCCAACATGGCCGGCGGCATGATGATCATCTCCGGCACGGTGCCTCTGTCCGAGCTCGACGGATATGCCGCCCGCCTGAACGCCATCACTCAGGGTGCCGGCAGCTACTCTATGGAACTGGCCGGATACGCTCCTGTTCCAATGCAGCGCCAGGTTGAGTTGGCCTCTAACTACCACAGAAAGGATGAAGACGAATAATCTCGTCTGACTGAATAAGTCTTTTCGGCCCGCGTTTTGCGGGCCTTTTCTTATTTCCGCGGCGCCGTCCTCAATCTCTTCTCAAGGTTAGTGAGGAAGAAAACCCGCCGCTCTATAATTGTCTAGCTTATGCAGCACGGCCAGTGACTTGGCGAAAGCCTCCTTCCTTGCCGTGTTTTTTAAATTTTTTAGCTTTTATTATTTAAGCGAAATGCCTATCTACTCTTACAAGTGCTCTAACTGCGGCTACACAAAAGATGTTCTGCAGAAATACTCCGACGCTCCTATTACCCATTGTCCGAAATGCAACATGGAAACGATGGTTAAACAGCTTTCGGCACCCGGCTTCGAGCTCAAGGGAAAAGGTTGGTATGCTACAGACTTTAAGGGCGGATCTTCTGCCGCCCTGCCTGCCTCCCACTGCAATGAAAATTGCCCTGCTAAAAAAAGATAAATGATTTGCCTTACTCCCGAATCCGAAAGACATACAACTGAATTGTCATTTTGGGTACCCATTGTTTAGAATGAACGGGAATTTATTGATAGAGCACGAAAAGTGCTCGCTTTTGCGGAGTTTTTAATGCGTACTGAATATGCAGGTTTGATTGACGAGAAATTCCTCGGTCAAACTGTCACCCTCTACGGCTGGGCCCATCGCCGCCGCGACCACGGCGGTGTTATTTTCATCGATTTGCGCGATCGTGAAGGCCTGGTCCAAATCGTCTGCGACCCGGATCGTCCCGACGTCTTCGAAACTGCCGATAAAGTCCGTAACGAATTCGTTGTGGAGGTTAAAGGCCTGGTTCGTGCTCGTCCGGAAGGCACTCGCAACGAAAACCTCATCTCCGGCGGCGTTGAAGTGCTGGCTCAGGAACTCAAGATCCTGAATCCTTCCGCACCTCCTCCCTTCCTGCTTGATGACGAAAACCTCTCCGAAACCACACGTCTGACTTATCGTGTGCTCGACCTTCGTCGTCTGCCGATGCAGCGCAACATGAAGCTCCGCTACAAAGCTGCAATGGCTTTCCGCCGTTTCCTTGATAAGCACGGCTTCATCGACATCGAAACTCCGATGCTCACCAAGAGCACCCCGGAAGGCGCCCGCGACTATCTGGTTCCCTCTCGTATTCACGACGGCCACTTCTACGCTCTGCCGCAGTCTCCCCAGCTCTTCAAACAGATGCTGATGTGCGCAGGCTTTGACCGCTACTACCAGATCGTTAAGTGCTTCCGTGACGAAGACCTCCGTGCCGATCGTCAGCCTGAATTCACCCAGGTGGATATTGAAACCAGCTTCTTGAACGAAGTTGAAATCCGCGCCTTGATGGAAGAGCTGATCCGCACTGTCTTCAAAGAAGCCATTAACGTCGATCTGCCCAATCCGTTCCCCATCATGCTGTGGACGGATGCTATGAACAACTACGGCTCCGACAAACCTGACCTTCGCGTCAAGCTCAAACTTACAGATCTTACCGATCTGATGGGCAACGTTGACTTTAAGGTCTTCAGATCCGCTACCGAACTCAACGACGGCCGCGTCATGGCCCTCCGTGTTCCGCACGGTGCCTCCATGCCGCGCAGCGAAATCGACGGCTACACCGACTTCGTCAAGATCTACGGTGCCAAAGGTTTGGCCTACATCAAAGTTAACGACGTCAAGGCCGGCAGGGAAGGCCTCCAGAGCCCGATCGTTAAGAACCTTTCCGACGATGTCCTCAAGGCCATCATCGAACGAACCGGTGCACAGGACGGAGATGTCATTTTCTTCGGTGCCGACCGTAAGAAGATCGTTTTCGACTCCCTCGGCGCTCTGCGTTTGAAAGTCGGTCACTCCGAATTCGGAAAGTCCCACGGCCTGTTTGAAGAAGGCTGGAGACCTCTGTGGGTTATCGACTTCCCGATGTTCGAGTACGACGAGGAAGAAGAACGCTGGGTTGCCTGCCACCACCCGTTCACAAGCCCGAAAGACGGCGACGAAGACAAACTCGTTACCGATCCGGAAAACTGCTTCGCCAAAGCTTACGACATGGTTCTCAACGGCTGGGAAATCGGCGGCGGCTCCATTCGTATTCACAAGGCTGATGTTCAGAGCAAGGTTTTCAACGCACTTAAGATCGGTCCGGAAGAAGCCCGCGCCAAGTTCGGCTTCCTGCTTGACGTTCTCCAGTACGGTGCACCTCCCCATGGCGGCTTAGCATTCGGTCTTGACCGTATCGTCACCATGATGTGCGGTGCTGATTCCATCCGTGACGTGATCGCCTTCCCGAAGACACAGCGTGCACAGTGCTTGCTGACGCAGGCTCCTTCTCCTGTTGATGAAAAACAATTGAGAGAGCTCCACATCCGTCTGCGCAACGAGCACAAGAAGGAATAATTTGAATCTCTTTTGATTCACGGCCCTCCGACGGAGGGCCGTTTTCATTTGTGTGGTATTCGTATATTCGTCTTAGCGAGTCGGCAAGATCGCCGAGCCTCGCTTCAGCCAAATCGCCGCACAGGCCAGCACACAAACACCGATAAGTGCACAGGCGACATACGGAACCGCGGCGAAACCGAACTCAGCAGACACTCGGCTGCCGATAAAGGCTCCGCCGCCAATACCGATATTGAAAATGCCGGAAAACATCGATGTCGCCACGTCGGCAGCATCTCTGGCCGTATCCAAGAGCAGAGTCTGAAACGCCATCGAGATCGCCGTCATCGAAGCGCCCCAGAAAGTTCCGAGTATGACCAGAGCACCGAAATGCGAAGAGGTAACCGTCAGCAGTCCGACACAGACCGTCATGATCAGCATCGGGATCACCAGAGTGCCTGATCGGTGCTTATCCACCGTCCTGGAACTAATCACGGTTCCGATAATGCCGGCAATACCGAAAATAAACAGGAACCAGACTGTGGCATTCTCAGACAAGTGTCCGACATTCATCAGAATCGGCGTGATGTAGGAGTACACCGTGAACTGGCCCAAAATCACGACCATGGTCAGAAGGTAAAGCTGTACAAGCGCCGGGCGCTTAAACAAGGACGGCAGGCTCTTTAAAGAACCGGCCCGGTTGCTGGTACAGACAGGCAGCGAGAAAAAGATAATAACCCAAACCAATACGGCAGCCATACCCACAATGAAGAAGGATCCCTGCCAGCCGACCTGCTGTCCGAGATGAGTTCCGATCGGAACGCCAAGCACCGTTGCGACAATCGAGCCGCCCATCACGGCCGCTAAACCAAATGCCTGCTTCCCGAACGGCGCTACTCTGGCCGCCAGAGGCGTCATGATGGACCAAAAGATGGAATGCGTTACCGCGACACAGATCCGCGCGCCCATGAGTTTTTCAAACGTATCGGCCCACAAAACCACGAAATGGCTCAGTGCAAAAATCACGATGAGCCAAAGAAGCAGCCGTCGCCGCTCCAGCTTCGCGGTCAATATCGTCAGCGGGAGCGACAACAGAGATACGACCCAGGCGTAAACCGTAATAATGAGGCCGGTCTTTGAGACAGACTCATGAATCGATTCTGCAATGTTCGGCAATAAGCCGACGGGTAAAAATTCAGAAGTGTTGAAAACGAAAGCGGCAAAGGCCAGTCCGATCGTCGGAATCCAGGCCTTAAATCCGAACTTGTGCTGCTGAGGAGGATGCATCTAGAAAAAACATTTAGAAATCTCGCTGATCCGCGTCCCTCTGGACCCAGGGATCAATACTTAAAACGTAACGCAGAACTTTATCATCCTTGTCGTCAAAATCGACCCATAAGGCCATCGGGAATCCGGATTCATCGAGGTAGCGATACATATAGGTGTGTTCGCCTAAATTCTTGTAGTGCCACTGTTCGCAGGGCTTTCCGAACATCGTGTAGATATCCTGGCTGTCCTGAACTTTAGGCTTGATCTGGTTGAAGTATTTTTGCTGCAGAAGCTGATCCTTAAAGATCAATTTGCCTTCCGGGTTAAAGATCATCACGTAGGAAGCCTGACTCATCGGCTGCATGGAATAAACGATTCGAATCGATCCGTCGGGGAGCCGTGTCGTAGAGTCGGGGACACCGAGCTCTTTAACAGTGTAGTCGTACGTGTCGTTGAGCTTGATCATGTCGGGATGAGCACAAGCCGACAAAAAGAGCGCTGCGCAGCAAACTAAAATCAGTTTATAAATCTTTGTCATTTTCTTCTCCGGCCTGAGCTTTTTGCTCGGGATATTGGGAATGCAGATTGCGGATCAAGTCCAAATAGGCCTTGCGAAAAGAAGCTTCGGAGCATCCCATAAGAACAGCGTCATCGATAGCGTCCTGAAGGTACCCTTTGATTTCTTCAAGATTTTCGGCCATCACCTTATTCTTTTCCGTACATGCAATGGGAGAGCCTTCCGGAGTGCACCACTTAGGCGCCGGCGCCTCAGCCTTCCTCATGGCCCTTCTCCTGCTGTCCGTAGGTCTTAAACTGCTCTTTCACTCGCGCCATCTCTTCTTTATCAATCAGAGGGCAGCCGCCGATCTGCTTAAGATTCATCCACATCCGAGCAAGCGATTCAATTTCCAAAGCAACGGCGTAAGCCTGCTTCAAGTTACGGCCCCCTGCCACGCTGCCGTGATGCGAAAGGAGGCACCCCAAGCGATCCTTGCCCAGCGTATCGCGGCAGCCCTCCGCTAACGCTACGGAACCGAACGTAGCATAGGGTGCGCAGGGAATCGTATCGCCTCCGGCGGCCGCAACCATGTAATGGAACGGAGGAATTGCCTCGTCCAAACAGGAAAGCATGGTTGCGTACGGAGAGTGCGTGTGCACAACGGCGTTGATATCGGGACGAGCCTGATAAAGAAAAGCATGGAGGTTCCACTCCGATGAAGGCTGGCGGCTTCCTACCGCCTTATAGCAACCGTTGTCCGTAAATAAAATCCGCACCAAATCTTCCGGTTCGGTTTCGTCATAGGGAAGACCCGTCGGCGTAATCAAAAAACCTTTGCTTTCCGGAGAATCAAACCGTACAGAGAGGTTTCCGCTGCTGTTGACATTAAGACCTGCTCGACTCAGTTTTAAGGCGTAGTCGATGATTTCCTCTCTCGCCTTTTCTTCCTTATCTTCAAACATGACTGTTCACCCTTAAATCTTTCAAGTCTTCCGGCACAAAGACTCCGCGATCCGTAATGAATCCGGTAATCAAGCGTGCCGGTGTGACGTCAAAGCCGGGATTCACGGTTGCGATGCCGGGATCAGTGATACAGACTTCCGTCTCATGCCCGTGTTTATCAATGCCTCGCACCCAGCGTATTTCATCTCCGGAACGGTTTTCAATCGGAATATCTCCTCCGCTCTTTGCCGTCCAGTCGAACGTCGATATCGGCGCTGCAACATAAAAAGGAATTTGATTATCTGCCGCTGCCAACGCTTTTAAGTATGTTCCGATCTTATTTGCCGTATCTCCGTTTGCCGCAATGCGGTCGGCTCCGACAATCACCAGATCGATTCCGCCTTCCCTCATGAGCTCGCCGCCTGCATTATCTGTAATCAAACAAACGGGGACCCCTGCAGCTTTCAGCTCCCAGGCGGTCAGCGTCCCCTGAAGTCGGGGACGCGTTTCATCGGCATAAACCGTCAGCGGAATTCCGGCCTCAAATGCCGTATAAATCCCGGCCGTTGCGGTTCCGAGTTCCACCGTCGCAAGCTTTCCGGCGTTGCAGTGCGTGAGGATGTTAAGCGGCCTGCCGAGCTTTAAATAAAGCGCCTCAATAATTGTTTGAGCGTGTTTTGCAAGACGAATACTCATCGATCGCTCTTGCTCACAGATCTCGGCGGCTAAGTGCCAAGCCGCTTTTCGTCTGCGGTCGGGCTCCATTCCTTTCAGCCGCTTGAGCATAAAGTCGACGGCCCAGTTCAAATTGACGGCGGTCGGCCTCGCACTCTTTAAAAGGTTCGCGGCTTCAATCAAAAATCCTGTCTCGGTGCTTTCATCTGCGGCCAAAGCCATTCCGGCTGCACCCGTCACGCCGATCAAAGGGGCTCCGCGAACCGTCATGTCGCGGATCGCCTCAGCCGCCTCTTGTGCATTTTTAAGATCAACGTACTCCACACGGTGGGGCAAAAGTCTCTGATCCAACACCGCCACGCGTCGCTCGGCTTCGTCAATAAAAACAGTGTACGGGGAATTAGATTCGACGCTCACACACTCTCCTTCTCAAGCGTACTTTGAGCTTCTAATCTTATTCGGATGCGAAAAAATCTGCAGGCGCCTTTGGCATTTTTGAGACATGCTTCACTACAGACTTACCCGCCTGATTTAGACTTTAACTTCCGTCAGGCTTTTGGATCGGCCAATACCATGGACTTCAATCACTATCTGCATACGCTGTTCAACCCGCGTTCCGTCGCCACCGTCGGAGCAAGCGCAAGAAGCGGAAGCTTCGGCACGCTTATTTGGAAAATTGCCAAAAGCGCTTCACCTCGGGCAAAACTCTTTCCCGTAAATCCGAAATACAAAACGATCGGCCGTGAAACTTCTTATGCGGCTCTTACGGATATAAAAGAAGATGTAGATTTAGCCGTCCTCGTCTGCCCTCCGTCCGTTTATCCGAAAGCCTTGGAGAGCTGTCTTAAAAAAGGCGTTAGAAACATTCTCCTGTGCGGGGGATTTCCGAAGTCCGATCTGACTGAAACGATCATTGAAGCCATCAACAAGACTGCAGCAGCAGGGATCCGTATCGTCGGCCCTCAGTCTTTAGGGCTTATGACGCCCTCGGAAGGTCTGAATCTAAGCTACCTTCCCGCCCTGCCTCCGGCCGGAGAAGTCGGGCTCGTCAGCCAGTCCCCTGGCCTCTCCTGCACGATTATTGATTACGTCACTAATGCGCAGTGCGGTTTTTCCCACGTCATCGACCCCGGCTTTGAACAAGTCCTTACAGTGGCTGACTATGTGGACATGCTGGCCTTTGATCGCAAAACACGCTGTATCGTTCTTTATCTCGAGTCTTTCCAGCAGCCGAGAAAACTGCTCTCCGCCATTCGCTTAGCAGCAGCCAATAAGCCGGTTATCTTATTAAAAGGCGGACAGACGCCGGGATCCGCAGACATTGTCATTAACAACAGCGGAGCTCGAGAAGATGAAGACGGCGTCATGGAAAGAGCTCTGGTGCGGGCCGGTGCGCTTCTTGTAACTTCGCTCAAAGAACTGAACTATGCGGTCCAGGCCTTTGCTATGCACAGAGAACTAACTTCGGGAGAACTGTACGGACTCGTTAACAGCAAAGGACTGGACTCTCTGCTGGCCGATCATGCGTACAACAACCACCTGCGGTTAGCAACGCCCGACAGCACAGTGGCCAAAGAACTCCGAGACAAATACAAAATTACTTTTCCTTATGCCAATCCGGTGAACATGGGATTGGATATGGACGCCGCGACCATCGCGGATTTAACCGACTACCTCCTCAATCGCCCGGAGTGCTCAGGTATTGTGCTGAGCGTGGTAACCAACCCTTCGCTGGACGCTTTGGATTTAGCCAAAAAACTGGTGCCTATTCTTAAGAAATCTCAAAAGCCTGCTGTCACGGTTTGGATCGGAACGGAACCCGACTTCCCGGCCATAAAACATCTCCGCAAAAACGGCATCGTAGCAATGAATGACATGAAAGGAGCATGCCGGGCAATTCGACTGATGGAGCAGTTCCGTAAATTTAAGAGTGATGGTGTACCGGGAAGCTATTCCGTCATTCCCTCCGATCCGGCATTCTTTGCGGGCGCCCGCAAAGTCATCCAGACAGCGCGCCGAGAGGGACGCCATCTCCTCTATGAAGAAGAGAGCAAACGTCTCCTGGCAGGCATCGGCTTTGAAACCACGGCCGGAATTTATGCCGGCTCGCTCGGTGAGGCTATTGAAGCGGCACGGGCCCTCGGGTATCCCGTCGCCATGAAGCTGCGCATGGACGGCGTTCTTTCAAAGAGCGATGCCAAGGGCGTGATTCTGGGAATCCGCAATGAACGCGAACTTAAAGGCGCTTGGAAAAATATGTCGGAGCGAGCCGTTCATCTCGGTCAACCAGAAGAAGGCTTCGGCGTATTCCTTCAAAAAACACTGGATACGAACAACCGCCGCGAACTGCGCATCGGCATGAAACTGACGCGTCATTTCGGCCCCATCGTTTATTTGGGTATCGGCGGCCTCTACGGAAAGATTTTTAAAGACACCGTCTTTAACTTTGCACCGCTTTCGCTCAAAGAAGCGCAGGACATGATCTCCTCTGAACCTTTTAAAACATTCTTAGGCGATTTCCAGGGACTTGCGTCCTGCGACCCTGAACCCATTGTGACCGCATTGATTCGTCTGTCACAGCTTGCCGTAGAAATTCCTGCCGTCCGATCCATCGATATCGATCCGCTTCTTTGCGGAAAAGGTCATGCCATCGTTTTAGATGCGCATTGCGTCATAGGATCCGATACGCTGACAGCCGACGAAAATGCTTCGCACTTAATCTTCCCGTACCGCCCGAGTTTTGAGAAGAACGTCCGCGGAAAATACGGTATGGTCAAGATTAAAAATGCCGCGCCGGAAGATAAAGAAAATTTCTTGAAATACCTTGGAAGCCTCTCCGATCAATCCCGCAGACTGCGCTTCCATAGTCTGACGAGTTCGCTGGAGTCGATTGCCGTTTCGGCAGTCTCATCCGATCCGGATCGTTCCTTCTCTATTTTTGCCGTGGATCCGAACTCCGACTCCGGCGATATTATTGCCGAAGCCCGCCTGTCTCAGCTACCCAACCGCACTTCCGCAGAGTTTGGAATTTCGGTCAGAGACGATTGGCAGGGCCGCGGACTTGCAACGCTGCTGATGGACGAAATTGAAGCTGAGGCTCGCCGCAGAGGATTGGAGAAAGTCGTGGGCTATGTGCTCAAAGACAACGAGAACATGCACGGCATGATGACCAAGCGCGGCTATGTCCGTACGACGGACGAGGACGACCCGAATATCGATCTCTTTACTCTGGATAATGTGAAAGTCTCGAATTAGTGAAAATAAATCTCGGCCCTTGCTTAGAAGCGCCAAAATAAGCGGAACTTTGAAGGAAACAAAATGCCTATTGTTACAACGATTGAAGGCAGGATTGCCCAAGTCGCAATCGACCGCCCTGAAAAACGAAACACTCTCAGCTCAGAACTCTGCAAGGATTTGGCCAGAGAGTTCCTTGAACTCAACGACGACACACGTGTACGCAGCATCGTTTTGTGCGGACACAACAATGTTTTCTGCGCAGGCTTAGATATTGAAGAGCAGTTGGCGGAAAACACACCGATTTTTAATGAATTTCAGAAAGTCATCGATGCGCTCGATGCACTTTCTAAACCGGTTGTCGCAGCCGTGAGCGGTCCCGCTGTCAGTCAGGGCGCCGCAATGCTTTATCACTGCGATCTCGTCTTTGCCGGTGAACACGCCCTTTTCTCAATGCCGGGTTTGGCGTTGGGACAGACGCCCCGTTACGGCGTAAGCCTATTGGCCGTAAAGAGCGGCGGCTACAAACTTGCCGCTCAGAAACTACTTCTTTCCGAACCGATTTCTGCTGCCGAAGCTGTCGCTATGGGGCTCGTCAACCATATCGTTGAAGACGACAAAGTCATGACCGTCGCCGGCGCCGCCGCGCTGCGTCTGGCTTCCTTACCGCCCGAAGCTATGGCTGCCACAAAGAGACTGCTTAAAGCCGCCTATATGTCCGGTTTATCAGAACAGCGCAAGCTTGAAGAAGAAGCGGCCTCCCATTTAGAAGGAAGCGCCGAAAGCAAGGAAGCTTTCAGCGCTTTCATGGAAAAACGTCAGCCGAAGTTTGCTGAATAGTTTTCTATTCTGTTTTTTCGGGCGCAGGATTGTCCGCTCTGTAGACGGACTGAGGGCGCCCGTCTTTATTTAAGGCCACAAAGACCAGCTGAGCCTCCGTCACTTTGACGATACGGTGGTTGTCTTTGTGCAGCCTTTCCGCAAAAACAGTGACGTCTACTGTGATGGAAGTCGTACCGACTTTAAGTACCGTTGCGTAGAAAGAGACCACGTCTCCGACCCAGACAGGCTCCTTGAATGTGAAGCTTGTCACGGCAACCGTAGCAGTTCGACTGTTTGCGACACGCGAAGCGATGGAGGAGCCCGCCAAGTCAACCTGACTCATAATCCAGCCGCCGAAAACGTCTCCGTACTGATTGGTATCCGGAGGCATAGCCATCACGCGTAAGGCGGGCTGCTGATCCGGCAGCTTTTCTACTAAGTTTTTCATTTTCTTTTTCTCTTCAAAGTTTCAATACTCAAAAATTCTAATTCGTTTAGTCCTCGATTTATTTGCGACGTATGGTGTTTTGTATCTTATTCGCCTCACCTCGCTGCAGAAGAATAATCGAACTTCTAAATCAGCTTCTGAGCAGCAAGGTTTAGTGTGCATTTCGCTAAAATGGGAAATCGAATTTAACTTGTAAATGCAGTATTTCCTGCACCTCTGTTAAGTTGAGGTGCCGGCAGAAAAGGACATTAACTAGATGATTAGGATCGAGAACGTCAGTAAATGGTACGGAGATTTCCAGGTTCTTAAAAACTGTTCCACCTCCGTTAAAAAAGGCGAAGTGGTCGTCATCTGCGGTCCCTCGGGCTCCGGTAAGTCCACACTTATCAAAACCGTCAACGGCTTAGAAGATTTCCAAGAAGGCACCATCTACGTGAACAACATCAATATCGGAGATCCTCACACGAACCTTCCGAAACTCAGAGCGCACGTAGGCATGGTTTTTCAGCACTTCGAGCTCTTCCCGCATCTCACCATTAGGGACAATCTGACGCTTGCCCAGATGAAGGTCCTCAAGCGTTCTCGCGATCAGGCAAACAAGAGAGGTATGGAACTCTTGGATCCGATTTCTTGGATCGTGTCGGTCTTATCAAGCATGCCGATAAATTTCCTCCTCAGCTTTCCGGCGGTCAGCAGCAGCGTGTGGCCATCGCCCGCGCTCTTGCAATGGATCCGATCTGCATGCTCTTTGACGAACCGACTTCTGCGCTTGACCCGGAAATGATCAATGAAGTGCTCGATGTCATGATCAATCTGGCCAAGGACGGTATGACCATGATGGTCGTTACCCATGAGATGGGCTTTGCCCGAAAAGTGGCCGACCGCGTCGTATTCATGGATGCCGGAGAAATCGTGGAAGAAGCTCCTAAGGAAGAGTTTTTCTCCACACCGCGCAGCGAAAGAGCTCAGCGCTTCCTCGCAAAAATTCTCCAGCACTAACCGCCTTCTTTTTGTTGCCGACCGTAAGACGACAGGCAGATTCAAACTCCTGTCTCTATAATGTTTTGCACGAAAACCGCAGGCTTCTTGTATCTCGAAAACTACTCAATTTTCCGTCCTGCGTGACTACTGATAAATGATTAAAAGAGGAAGCGGATCGCTTTCTCTTCGGAGAGAGGAATGAAACCTGAGATTTCTGAAAAGGGAATTTTGAACTTAGGACGTCACGTCCTTCTTGAAGAAGCAAAAGAACTCGAAGCCATCGCAGGAAGACTCGATGAGACTTTTGTAAAAGCCGTCACTCTGATTCTGAACTGCAAAGGACGTGTTGTTGTCAGCGGCGTCGGCAAAAGCGGCCACATTGCACGCAAGATTGCTGCCACACTTGCTTCAACCGGATCCCCTGCTTTCTTCGTCCATGCCGCAGAAGCCGCACACGGCGATCTAGGCATGATCACCAAAGACGATGTCGTCATTGCCATTTCCTACTCCGGCACCACCTCTGAGCTGCTGACTATCATCCCGACGGTCATCCGCGAAGGTGCACCGGTGATTTCCATTACGGGCTCCGATGACAACACGCTGGCAAAGGAAGCAACCGTCAATCTCAACGTACATGTTTCACGAGAAGCTTGCCCTCTGAATTTAGCCCCTACATCTTCCACGACTGCAACGCTTGCTATGGGCGATGCTCTGGCCGTTGCCTGTTTAGACGCTAAAGGATTCGGACCGGAAGACTTTGCGCGCTCCCATCCGGGCGGCGCGCTCGGACGACGTCTTCTTACCCATGTCAGGGATGTCATGCGCAGCGGAGAGGCCACACCGGTCGTTCGAATTGATGCGTCAGTGATGGACGCAGTAAAAGAAATTACGAAGAAAAAGATCGGTATGACCGCCATCGTGGACGAAACGGATAAAGTCAAAGGTATCTTTACCGAAGGCGATTTAAGACGCTTGATCGAGCGTGTCGGTGACATCCGTCCGCTGAAAATCCGCGATGTGATGACGCCCAATCCCACAACGATACAGCCTCAGGCATTGGCTGCTGAAGCCGCTAAAATTCTCAACAGCACTTTAAGGAACCAGCTGCTGGTTGTCGACGACAGCGATCGGCTGATCGGTGCGCTCCACATCCACGACCTTATGACCGCAAAGGTAATCTGATGAAAGCAGAAGCGATTGCTAAAAAAATTAAGCTTGTTTGTCTGGATGTCGACGGCGTGCTGACGGACGGCTCCATCATCATTTCCGGGCAAGCTCTTCAAGCAGTTCTACGTCAGAGACGGTCTCGGAATTAAGTTCCTACAGGACTGCGGAATTCAGGTTGCCATCTGCACCGGCAGACAGTCCGACATCGTCATTGAACGCGCAAAGGAACTCGGTATCACGCTTTTAATGCAAGGACAAAAGGATAAACGCGAAGGTTTAGCCGAAATCTGCCGCAAGGCAGGTGTCTCTCCGGAAGAAACCGCTTATATGGGCGACGACATTCCCGATTTGTGCCTCTTCCCGCTGGTTGCCCTCTCCTGCGCCCCGTCGGACGCTTCTGTTGTGGCTCTGAAAAAAGCTCGCTGGGTCTCACGCTTCCCCGGCGGACACGGTGCCGTCCGCGAACTTGCAGAATTCATTCTGAAGTCGCAAGGACGTTTTGAAGAAGCCGTCATGAAACGTTTAAACACTGAGCTCTAAGCTATGCGCGACCGACTGACCTCTCTGATCGCTATTGCTCTCTTGGTGACGCTTTGCGCCATGAGCTATTGGTATTCCGTCAAAGCAGAACTCGAGAACGTGACGCACCTTTCCGATCTGAACTCACCGGACTTCATTGCGAGAGACATCACAATCACTCAGTTTGACGATGACGGAATCGCAAAAGCAAAGGTCTTCGCCAAAGAAGTCGAGCATTACTCGGACGGACACGCCAATGCGATGTTCCCTGAATATGCATCGCTCAACCCGAATGAGGCCCAAATCACTGCGAAATCCGACCGAGCCACAATGGTGGACGGAGGTGCCGTAATTCATTTCTACGACAATGTGGACATTCGTCAGGCGGCCACTAAAGACGCCCCGGCAAGTCGCCTTCTGACCTCTCAGCTCGATGCCTATCCGGACACGGACACTTATAAATCCGATAAACCCGTCGCGCTCACTCGCGGAGAAGACACTTCTCACGGTGTTGGAATGGA
>OGHF01000995.1_pt1 | contig 17866 bp, 10 predicted proteins | sample 1571481 | NCBI WGS metagenome assembly OGHF01 (sample SAMEA2581952, study PRJEB24529) | metagenome | biome: Human gut stool | place: China | collected 2011
ACCAGTCCGCCCAGTCCGCCGCCCGTCTCGCTGACCGACGAGGTTCCGTGGAGCAGCGAGGCGTCGTCGATGAAATAGGAGGGGATCATCGAAAAGTCGGTCATGCCCAGCATCGGGTTGTTGATGCGCATGCCGTTCCACGTCACCTGCGTATGCGACGGACCCGTGCCGCGGAACGATACCGTGGAGAGGGTCGCGCGGCCGTACTGCTTGACGAAAACCGGTGTGTTGAACGTCAGCGCGTCGGCCATCGAGAGGGCGATGTTCTCCTTGAGGATCGCCGAGTCGAGTTTCGTCTCCTCGACGCCGATGCTTTTCATCGGACGCCGGCCCCAGACCGGAACCTCCCGGATGGCGATGGCGCCTTTCCCGCGCCACTCCCCCGCGCCGGCGTTCTGCGGGGTTTCCGGCACGTCGGACGGCGCCGGCTCGCCCTGCGCCCGCAGCAGCGCCGGAAACAGCAGCATCCAAAGAAACAAGGCGGTTGTTTTCATGCTCTCCGGTTATTTCCAGCAAAACGCTCCGGGCGCGACGCCCACGTGAAATTCGTCGACAGGCTCGCCCTTGGCCGTATAGCGGTAGACGACTCCCTGCTGCTGGTAGTCGACGGCGTCGGCAACGTACACGTCGCCGTTGGCCGGATCGACCGTCAGTCCGTAATATTTGGTCTCCTTGTATTCGAGGAACGGGCGCACCGGAAGCTGCTCCCCGGCGACGGGCATGCGCCAGACGTCCCGGTCGATCCAGTAGAGCGTGTCGCGCGTGCCGTTGAGCTGCATCTCCGACGGGGAGTCCCCCTTCCGGAACCGGAACTGCTTCTCCACGGAGAACGTTTCGGCGTCGATGCGGTACAGCGACGGGGCTTCATATCCGTAGGGGCTGCCCTCGTAGCCGCCGTCGGTGACGGTCCACAGCTTGTTGTTCCGGTCCATCGCCAGCGACGCGGGCTGGATGCCGACGGTCAGCTGACCGACGACCCGGTCGGTCTCGGTGTCGATTTTGAGGATACGGTTCTGGTAGGACCAGCAGTTCACGAAGACGTATTTGCCGTACTGCACCATCTGCTCCGTGGAGCCGGATTCCGCCGTCATGTCCGGGCACTCGATATATCCCGTGATTTCGTAGCGTTTGGGGTTGACGATGAAGATGCGGTTGTCCCAGATCTGCGTGACGTAGGCCTTTTCGTCCGAAACGAAATGGATGTACCGCGGCGAGGTGAGGTTGGTGATGCGTCCCACCTCGCGGAAGGTGTCGGGGTCGACGGCGAAAACGACATGCGAATTGTTTACCGCGATCCATCCCACGCCGTTGTGCAGGGTCATCGACTGCGCCACGTCGCCCAGCTTGAAGGCGTTGGCCCGGTGGAAAACTTCGTTTTCGACGGTTTTCGTTTCCGGGTCGTAATACGACAGCGTGGCGTTTCCGTACTGGAACATGCCCTCGTTGACGATGAACAGCCCCCGTTCCGTCGCCGAGAAATCCTCCGTGCGGCCGTAGTCCCACTTCATGCAGCCGCCGAGGGCGGAGAGGCATAAAGCCGCGGGCAGAATCTGTCGTAAGAATCGTTTCATGCGTTGCGGTCGGGAATGGGGTTATCGGTCGAGGTTCTCGTCGACGGCCATTCCGGCGACTTCGGTCGAGAGTTCGCCCAGTCCTCCGGCGCTGCCGTTGATGGCGCTCTGCACCTTGATGAAATCAATGTAGCGCAATCCGGCGGGCTGCCCGTCGGGCGTCATGGCGTTGCTGATCTTGAACCAGGTCTTGCCGGTTTTGGACGAAGATTCCAGATTGTCGCTGCCCGCGTTGTCGACGTACCCCCATTCGAACGAGTTGTTCGACCAGTCTCCGCCTGGGGTCTGCGTGGTGTTCTGCCGCAGGCCCGTGCCGTAATAGGTATGGGACTCCTCTTCGAGCCACAGGGGATAGTAGTAGTCCTGCGCATGGAACTGTCCCAGATAGGCTACCTGCCCGCTCCGGCCCAGATTGTCGGTCCATTTCACCCCCTGGCGAGGCCCGGCGGGTCTGTAATAGGTCACCGCATACTCCTGGACGGTCCATTCGCCGCCCGTTTCGCTGCCCCGGAGTTCGTACCATTCGTCGTCGGGCTTGCCGTTGCCGTTGACATCCTGCATCACCCACACGACGCCCGGCTCGTTGCTTCCTTCGAACTGGTTGCCGGGGATCGAAAAGTCGTATTTGCCCTTGTTCTCCACGCTGTGGTCGAAGGCGAGGATCACGTAGCCGCCGAAGTTGCCGAGCGAGACGAACTCACCCTTTTTTAGCCGGTTCTCGGCGTAGAGACGGGCCTCTTCGAAGCTCTTCTGGCCGGTGTATCCGGCCATGCCCGTTTCGTTGACGAACTGTCCGGGCGCGGGCAGGAATTCGAGCACCCGGTTCGACGCGGGCTGTCCCGTCGTCGTGATGACGCGCTCCGATTCGCGTTCGTAGCAGGTCACCCGGAGCGTTTTCTCGGTGATTCGCTTCGACGATGCGCGCGTGATGTGGCGCGAGAGGGGTGCGGCCGGGCTTTCGTCCGTGTCCGTCACCCGGAAGGTGACCTCGTATTCGCCCTCCTTCTCCGGCGTGAAGGCGAACATGCGTTGGGTTGCGTCCTCCTGCAAGACGCCGTTCACGTACCATGCATATTCCGGCCCGACGGCGTCGCTCACCTGCGGCCGCAGGAACAGCGTCCGCCCGAGCGATACGCTCTTCACCAGCGGGTCGGCCAGGTAGGAGGAGGGGATGAACGCGATGCGGACCGGAATGACGTCCACGACGTGCACGGCAACCGTTTTCTCGGCCGTGCCGTCCTCGTTGGTCACCGTCAGCCGCAGGGAGCAGTCTCCCGGTTGGGTGGGCATGAAGATGTAGTCCTTTTCGGTGGAGACCGGTACGGACGAGTCGTCCAGATACCATTCGTAACGGGCGTTTTCGCCGTTCTGCACCTCCGGTGCGAACGTGTATTCCCGTCCCGTGAGCACGTATAGCCCCGTCGGCGGCACGATGAGCGAGATGACGGGGGGAGCGAGCCGGTTCACGTCGATGCGCGCCTCCTTCTCGTCGTATCCCGCCCGGTTTTCGACCCGCAGGGTCACATAGACGCGGCCTTCCTCGTTGAACACGTATTCGAACACGCGCGCCGTGGAAACGACCTCGTCGTCGATCGTCCAGCTGTAAGCGGCCTCTCCCTCGTTTTCCACGGTCGGCGTGATCGTCACCGCGCGGCCGATCTTGGCCGCGTAGACGCCGGTCTCGCTGTCGAGGGTGATTCGGGGTTTGCTGTCCGGCAGCGTAATCTCTCCGTCCTTGTTGCAGGCTGCGGCCGCCAGCGCTACCGAGAGCAGCGCCGGTATCGCCGTCCGTCCGGCATGACTGAAAAAACAGCTCATATCCTCTTCGTTTAAATCGTTCAACCAATCTTTGCGGATGTTCCGGAGATCCGCATTCGTGCCGGGCGCACGGCATGCGTCCGGCCGGAATTTCGCAGTAGCCTGATTTTACATTCGGGGATATGCCGGAAATCGTTTTTCCTGCCGATCACGATCCATTTCCCCCTGGATTGTAAAACCATTGCAGCGGCAGGTCTTCTGACTCGTTCCGGTCCCGACGCCTTCCCGGTCGCGTGAAAACCAGTGGCAAGAGATTGTCGGGGTCTGATGTGCCGCTTCGGCGGCAGGAACTTACAGCAGAGGGAACTGTTGCCGATTTTCACGGCATTCCCTTTTAATCGCCCGGGGCCGGGGGCCTCGTTCGGCGAACCGTTGCGCAGCAAAGGTATGGAAAAAAGATGAAAAAGAAGATGCGCCGGCCGAATTTTATGCCGGCGGCCTGCCGAAGGTCCCGCCGCCCGGGGTTCATTTCCGGTCGTTTCCGGGGACGGAACAGCTGCGCCGGCCGGGAGGCGGACGCCTGCGCGCAGTTGCTCTCTCCTGACGCCTGAAAACGAAAAAGTCTTACATGTCGTTGACACATAAGACTTTTTGCAGTGGACGACGTAATCCGTTCCTTCTCTCTCACGCCTCCTGGAGCTGAATCCGAGATTTGAACTCGGGACCCCTTCATTACGAGTGAAGTGCTCTACCGCTGAGCTAATTCAGCCTTTCGGGAACACCGAGGTTCCCTTTGGGACTGCAAATATCTGAAAAATATTTTTTTCTCGCAACAATTTTGCGAAAATTCTCGCTTTTCTTGCTATATTCGCGCTAAAACTGACCCGAAACTGTTTTACGATGATTACTTTTCTGGTGTGCCTGGCGTTGCTGGTGACCGCATATTTCACGTATGGACGCTATCTGGAACGGCTCGTCGGCATCGACCCGGCGGCCCGGACGCCTTGCAGCCGCCTTTACGACGGCGTGGATTACGTGCCCCTGCCGAGGTGGCGCACTTTCCTGATCCAACTGCTCAACATTGCGGGGCTCGGCCCGATTTTCGGCGCCGTGCTCGGTGCGGCCTACGGGCCGGTGGCGTTTCTGTGGATCACCTTCGGCGGCATCTTCATGGGTGCGGCGCATGACTTCATCGCCGGGGTCATCTCGCTGCGCCACGACGGCGCGAGTCTTCCCGAGACGGCCGGGGTCTACCTCGGCGGCGGCATGAAGATCGTCATGCGGCTCTTTTCCGCCGGGCTGATGATCCTCGTCGGTGCGGTGTTCCTCTCGCAGCCCGCATCGCTCGTCGCGGCCCGCCTCGACGTCCCGTCGCTCGAAGGCATCGCTTTCGGCGGATTCTCGTGGCTGCTGCTGATCGTGCTGGGCGTGATTCTCGTCTACTACATCGCCGCCACGCTGCTGCCTGTCGACAAGATCATCGGCCGCATCTACCCGGTCTTCGGCTTCGCGCTGCTGTTCATGGCCGTCGGCATCCTCGTCGTGCTGCTTTTCGGCGGCGAATACACCATTCCGGAATTCACCTCCTTCGAAAACTGCATCGCCGATGCGAAGGCCTTCCCGATCGTCCCGATGCTCTTCACGACCATTGCCTGCGGCGCCATCTCGGGCTTCCACGCCACGCAGTCGCCGCTGATGGCCCGCTGCATGCGCAACGAACGCGAGAGCCGCTCGGTCTTCTACGGCGCGATGATCTCCGAGTCGATCATCGCCCTCGTCTGGGCCGCCATTGCCATGGCCTTCTGGGGCGACGTCGCGGGGCTGAACGGCGCCATCGCCGAATACGGCGGCCAGGCGGCCGTGATGATCGACGTGATCGCCAACAAGACGCTGGGCCCGGCGCTGGCCGTCTTCGTGATCTTCGGCGTGGTGGCCTGCGCCATCACCTCGGGCGACACGGACACGGCCTTCCGCTCCGCGCGGCTGATCGTCGCCGACTTCATGGGCGTCGAGCAGCGCACGCTGCGCAAACGCATCTATATCTGTATTCCGCTCTTCGCGTTGGGACTTCTGATCATCTTCGGACTGCCGTTTCAGACCATGTGGAGCTATTTCGCGTGGATGAACCAGACCCTCGCGGCGGTGACGCTCTGGATGATCGTCGCCTACCTCCGCCACCGGGGGCGCGCCGTGTGGGTGGGGCTGATTCCGGCTCTCGTTATGACGTATGTCTGCGCCAGCTATATCTTCGTTTCGCCGCTGATGCTGGGCATGCAGAACCGTACGGCGGCTTACCTGCTGGGCGGGGGCGTGACGCTCGCGGTCCTTGTCGCCATGATTTTCAAACTCAAAGACAACGATGCAAAAGGCATATCTTGAACCTACGCCCGACCAGACTTTCGAGGTGGTCGGCGAAGGACCCTGTAATTTCGTGAAAGTCCTCGCCCGGTCCCGCGAGATGCAGGCCGCCGGCGATATAGAAGGAGCCTGCAACGAGCGTTTTCAGGCCTTCCAGCGTCTTGCGGAGCTGATTCCCGAGGACGAGGAGATCAATCTCGAATGGAGCCACCGCAATTCGCGCGCGGCGCTCGAACTGATCTTCGCCTCGGCCATCGACCACTTCCTGATCAACAATTTCGAAATGTCGGCGGCGCTCTTGGAAATGCTGCTGGAACTCGACCCCGAGGACCATCTGGAAGGGAGCGAACTGCTGGCCTTCGACTACCTGGCCTTGGACGAGCAGGAGCTGTTCGACGAGGTGATCAACGACGTGTCGGACAAGCATCCGGGGCGTGAGGTGCTGCTGCTGTGGTCGGCTTTCCGCCGTGACGGACGATTGCCCGAAGGGGAGTTGCAGCGATTCCGGACGCATTTTGCGCCCTTCTTCGCCGAATTTACCGCCGACGAGCATCCGGCCGACGAAGCGTATCTGCGCGACATCGGGAGCGAACGACCCTCGCCCGCCGCGCAGGCCCGCGAACTGTGGCTCCAGACCGAAAATCTCTGGGTGCTCTGGCCCGGCTTCATCGACGCCCTGCGCGCCGCCCGCTGACGGGCGCCCGCGTGCCGGAGGGCGAAGCCCCTGTCCCGCAAAACAGAACCGCAGCCCGGATTTCCGGACTGCGGTTTTTTGTCGTACCCTCCTCCCTGCGGCCGGGGACCTACGCTTTCTCTCCGTTCATCAGCTTGTTGAAGCAATGGCGGCAGATCGGTTCATAGCTGTCCTGTGCGCCCAGCATCACCTGCTTTTCGTCGCTCGTGAGGCGGTGCGAATGGTGGGCGAGGTTGCCGCAGCGGACGCAGATGGCGTGAACCTTGGTGACGTACTCCGCCGTTGCCATCAGCGCGGGCATCGGGCCGAACGGCTTTCCGGTGTAGTCCATGTCCAGACCCGCGACGATCACGCGCACGCCGTTGTTGGCCAGCCGGCGGCACACGTCGACGATGCTTTCGTCGAAGAACTGCGCCTCGTCGATGCCCACCACGTCGACGTCGGCGGTCATCAGCAGGATGTTCTGCGGCGACTCGACGGGGGTGGAGCGGATGGCGTTCGCGTCGTGCGACACGACCTCCTCCTCGGAATAGCGCACGTCGATCCGGGGTTTGAAAATCTCGACCCGCTGGTGGGCGAATTTGGCTCGTTTCAGGCGGCGGATCAGCTCCTCGGTCTTACCCGAGAACATCGAACCGCATACGACTTCGATCCAGCCCTTGCGGCTGGCATTTTCTAAAAACATAAGTGTAAATAACTCTTTTTTTGTTTATCAGGTTCGCCGCAGCTCCGAAGGAGTCGGTTTCCGCGGCTTATGTTTCGGCGCAGATAATTCCCCTGCCTCCCCCTCCTCCCCTTGAAAAGGGGTGACTTTGGCCCGAGGGTGTCCTGTCCGGGAGCCTCCGCAGGGCTGTCTTGTGGGGCCGGCATACAAAGATAACCGGTTTTTTCTTTTCTGCAAAGCGAAACCGGGGCTATGACGCCCCGGCGGTTCCCGAAAAACGATCCGGCCCTCCCGCGAGGGGAAGGCCGGATGCGGAACGTGCCGTGCCGGGCGGATCGTCAGTTCGATGCGGGGAACTTGTAGGCCACGGCCACGGGTTTTTCGCAGATGCCGACATACTCCTTCACCTTTTCCATCGTCTTCAGACTGTAAACGTAGAGGCTGCCGGGCTTGCGGCCGGTCGCCGTCGGGTTGTAGGTGGCGATCAGCAGCTGGTCGTCGTCGACCACCGCGGAAGAGGTCGACGGTACGGCGTTCGTGCAGATGTCCATGATCTGTTCGCCGTCGGGCAGCGTGATGTCGGGCTTGGCCCCTTCGGCGGGAACGACCGGGTCGACGCCTGTCATCGCCCAGTGATAGATCTTGTTGTCGTAATCGTAGTAGGCGTTTCCGTTGAGCTTCGTCGTGACGATCCGGGTGTTCGCATTCATCAGCATCGGCTGCACCTCGTCGTAGGTCTTGATTTCGGTCGGACTCGAAAGCGATGAACTGGTGCTGATGATTTTGACGGTTTTCGGCGCCCCTTCGATCGTACGGGCGATGCAGTAGTATTTGGAAGCGTCGTACTGTCCCGCCCCGATGCGGCCCGCTGCCATGTTGATGAATTCATACCCGTCGGGTGCGGCGTATCCCGCGATTCTCGAATTGGGGAATCCGGTGATTCCGGCCTCGGAGAACATGAGGATGTCGCGCACTCCGGCGGTTTTCGAGGCGAACAGTCCCTGCCGGCCGTATCGTGCGGGGAAGGGCGTTTCCCGCACGATGAGCATGTCGGTCGAGAATTCGTAGCGGTAGGCCCTCTCGTCGTCGCCGATCAGATAGGCCCAGTGAGCGGTTCCCGACGTTCTTTCGCCCAGAATCTCTCCGGTGCGGACTCCGTATTCGTCCATCCCCTTCATGCGATAGGTGACGCTCAGCGTCACGGGGTCGAGGCGGTAGATCGAGCCTTCGTCGTCGCCCGAGGAGATCAGAATTCCCGAAGCGTATCCCGGCGAGGAGAATACGTAGACGTCGCGCAGGCTGCGGAAGTCGTATTCCGGGTTGATCGTCAGCAGATTGTCCCAGATCTCCTGGGCGCCTTCGGCCTCCTCCTGCGGAGAGCGTTTCTTGACGAAGGCGAGCGATCCGGCGCCCTCGTCGTCGTTGCAGAGGATCAGAAAACCTTCGTCGAACCCGGCCTGCACGCGCAGGTCGTAGTAATGGAATCCGATGCTTTCGCCGTTGTCGATCCGCAGGCGCAGCACGTAGCTGCCGGCCTTGTCGAAGGCGTAGTCGAGCGTCGGCGAACTGGAAATGAACGTCGTGTCGACCATGCCGGGGAAGTCTCCCGCAGGTTTTCCGTAGGACCATTCGTAGACGAGGTCCTGCCCGCTTTCGCTCTCCACGCGGAGTTTGTCGAGGTGGAGCGTTTCGGTAGCCTTGGCGTAGATGGTCCGGTCCAGACCGCTCACCGTGATCGGGGCCAGCTCCCGGTACTCCTCTTTGTCGAGTCCGTAGCAGGAGGCCAGTGCGATTCCGCAGCAGAGCGGCAACAGATATTTCGCAAGTTGTTTCATGGCGCTTTCGGTTAATAGTTATTTGCCGGGTCTCTCCAGCCGCCTGTCGTTACGTTGACGCTTCCGGTCGTATAATACTCCAGGTCGGGGTAATTGGTCGAATAGTAGTCGAACAGCGGGCAGAGCACGTAGCGGAGCCAGGCCATCTTGTGGGGGTTCTGCCGGTTGACCATGAATCCCATGCTCATGCGCAGCTGCTGTCCGTTGAGTCCCGTGTAGTAATCGTTGTCGATGTTCTCGCCGTACTGTTCGACCATCGACGCGTAGAGCGTCGGGTTGGTCTCCGCGATTCCGTGGTAGAGTTCCAGCAGTTTCCGGTATTTGTCCTGCCGGAATTCGCCCGTGTACTGATACCACTGCTGGGTGGCGGAGTAGTACCACCAGTAGGGGCAGGCGGCGGTTCCGTCCGAGATCAGGAACCGGTAGACGTTCCGGGGCACGCCTTCGAATTCTTCGTTCTGGGCGATCTGGAGCACCAGCGACGCGGTTTTCGTCATAATCTTCTCCGTGCGCTTCAGCGTCACGTCGATCTGCCCTTCCACGGAGCCGGCCGGGACGATGAGCCTGTCGATCGTGTAGTCTTCGTTCTCGACGGCGTCGATCAGCTCGCGCTGTACGCCGCCCGTGGTGTAATTCGAGGTGGTGTCGTGAATGGCCCTTACCTCGAACGTCCGGTCGCGGTCTGCCGGCATTCCCAGCAGGGTCACGGTTACGGTCTTCTTGACCTCTTTCACCGATTCGTCGAGCAGGGCGAACGAAAAGTCGGTCGAGAGATACTGGTCCAGACTCGGATAGTTCTCGTATTTGAAATAGAGTTTGTCCTTCTGCGACGTGTCGTACATCAGCCACGTGTCGGAACAGGAGGCGAATGCCGCGACGGTTCCGGTCAGGACGGCTATTTTGAAAATGAGGTTTTTCATAAGTCTTGCGTTATTGTCTGTAATTGTCCTCTACGCTCTGCGGGATGGGCATCGTGTAGGTCGCGTCGTCGGTTCCCGCGAAATTGCCTCCCGGTATCGCGATGTCCAGCTGCAATCGTTTCATGTTGAAGAAATCCTCGCCGTCGGCGAAAAACTCCTTCCGGCGTTCGTTGATGATGTTGTTTTCGGTGATTTTGCCCGTTTCGCGCTCGGCGAAAGGCGTCAGGTCGCGTGACTTCACCACGTAGTCGAGGTATTCCGTCGCCTTGTCCGGGTCCTTCGTGAGGTTGGCTTCGGCCACGATGTAGTACATTTCGGGAATCCGGATCAGACTCGGTCCGGGGATTGATTTGCCGCTGTACGTGGGGTTGCTCTCTCCCTGGGCGTACATCTTGTTGTAGTGCTTGATGCACCACGAATTGCCCGTGTCGAACCAGGTCGAGTAACGCTTGTCCGTGCCGGCCAGGTCGGTGGAGTAGATTTCGGAATACTGGCTGGAGAGCGCAAGGGTTCCGCCCTGGTAGATGTGATTCCGGTAGAAGTTGTAGGTGTACTGCGTCGAGTAGAGCCCGAAGACGGTCTCCTGCATGTTGAGCGTGCCGGTCTCCACGGCGTTCCAGGCCTCGGCGGTCGTCATCAGCGGGAATTTGCCGCTGTCGATCACCTTCTCGGCGTAATCCTCGGCCAGGTCCAGTTTGCCCATCGTCCAGTAGGCGCGGGCCAGCAGCGCCTGTACCGCGTAGAGGTTCAGGTGCGTGATGCGGCAGCTCGTGAAGCCGTCGGAGGCGTTGTCGCGGGTCGCCGTCACCAGTTCCTCGTCCGCCGCGAGGTATTTCTCCGCCTCGGTCAGGTCCGCGACGATCAGTTCGAACACCTTGTCCAGCGAACTGTACGGGGTGACTTCGATGCCGTATGTGGTCACGTAGGGAATGGCCTTGGCTTTGGCGGCGGCGTCGCCCGATGCGAACGGCACGGCGAAGATGCGGGCCATTTCGAAATGGAGGTAGGCGCGCAGCGCCAGCAGTTCGCCTTTGTAGAGCCGGATGTGGCGGAATTCGTCGTCGGATTTGGGCAGGACGTGCATCAGCGCCTTGTTGACGTATCCGATGGCCTTGTATCCGTTGATCCAGAGGTTTTCGGCTACCGTGATGGCGTTTTCGTGCTCCCACAGGCGCTGTACGACGTAGGCCAGGTTGTCGCTCTGGCTGATGGTGAAGTTGCCGGTCATCAGTTCCGGATAGGCGAACGTGAGCGCGTAGGCGAAGAGGTTCTTGTTGGTTCCCATCTCGGTATAGATGCCGTAGATGGCGTCTTCGCAGCCTTCGGCCGTCGAGAAAAGCTCCTTGTCGGTCACTTCCGATTTGGGATTGACGTCGAGATACGCCTCGCAGCTGCCCAGCAGCAGCGGCAGGGCCAGCAGGATGTAGCTGTATTTTTTCATTCGTTTCATGGTCTCGGCAATATTAGAACGTGGGACGGAATGTCAGGTTGATGGTGCGGCAGTAGGGGTAGCTCGTACCGCGTTCGTACTTGACGGTCGAAAAGCGTACGATGTCCGATACGCCGACACCTACGGCCAGACGCTTGAATCCGAGCCGTTTGAGGAATTTCGGCTGGAATTCGTAGGTGAGCGTTGCGCTCGAAAGCCACAGTTCGTTGAGCCGCTCCACGAAACGCTCCGAGTTGTGCGGGGTCGTCGAACGCCGCTCCTTGATGGCGAGGTAGCGCGACAGGTCGCCCGGGTTCTTCCAGCGGTCCGTAAAGGCGCGTTCGTCGACGTTGTAGCGCGGGTCGATGTCTTCCACCTTCTCCCAGAGGGTTTTGTTGTAGGTGTCGCCGCCGAAGGTGTAGCTGAAGACGAAGTTCAGCGACCATCCCTTGTAACGCAGCGTGTTGAGCCACGTGCCTTGCAGTTTGGGCTGCGTGTTGCCCACGACCACCTCGTCCTCGGCGTCGTACTTGAAGGTGTATTCGCCGTTTTTGTTGATGAAGATTTCCTGTCCCGTGGCGGGGTCGATGCCGGCCGAACGCACGGCGTAGATGTCGTACTGCGAGCCGCCTTCCCGGAAGCGCAGTTTCAGCGGGTTGTCCTCTTCGAGCTGATAGGCGGTGTTCTTCAGCTTGTCGCTGATCTGCTTGATGCGGTCCTTGACGTGCGAACCGTTGATGACGCTCGTCCACGCCCAGTTCTTGTTGCGGATCACCTGCCCCGCCACCGAGAAGTCGTAACCTACGTTCTGGTTCTCGCCGAAGTTCACGACGATGTCCTCTGAACCGGTCGACGCCGGGAGGGGAATCGTCATCAGCTGGTCCTTGGTGGTGTTGCGGAAGTAGTCGAAGCTCATCACCAGCCGTTCCTTGAAGAGCGTGAGGTTGATGCCGAAGTTGTTCTTCAGCACGCGCTGCCACTTCAGCTCGGGGTTGCCCATGCGGATCGGCACGGTTCCCACGCCGGTGTAGTAGATGTTGCTGTTGCTGTACTTGTAGGTCGTGATGGCCTGATAGGGGCTGCCGGTGGTTTGGCCGTTGTATCCCCACGACCATTTGAGGCGGATCACGTCGATCCATTCGACGTTTTCGAGGAACTTCTCCTTGTGGAGGTTCCATCCCAGGCCGAACGACCACATCGGGGCGAACCGGTTCTCCTTGCCGTAGGCCGACGATCCCGACGTGCGGTAGGAAACGTCGGCGAAGTACCGGTTCCGGAAGTAGATGTTGCCGCTGGCGAAGAAGCCGACCTTTGCCAGCAGCGTCTCGGTTCCGCTCGGGAGGTTCGAGGAGTCGTATCCCAGGGCGTATTTGATGTCCGAGAGGTTGTCCTTCAGGAAACCCATCGCCGTGATGTAGGAGGTCGTGGCGTTGGTGTGCTGGATGTCGCTTCCGGCGTTGATCACGAATCCCGAGCCTTCCTGTCCGATGTTGCGGCCGTAGTTGAGCACGATCTTGCCGTCGTAGTTGAACGCCTTGCCCGTGCCCAGTCCGTAGAGACCGCGCTTGGCCGGGTCGTTCTCGCCGAGGAACTGTGCATCGTCGGGCGAAACGTATTTGTCCGACTGGCTGCTCTTGACGTCGATGTTGAACTGTCCCGAGACGTAGAAATCCTTGGTCACGTACCATTTGGCGTCGACCGTGTTGCGGAGGGTCTGGTTGCGCGAGGTGCTGAAACTCGACAGCGTGGCATTGTAGAGCGGGTTGGCCTGGTAGCCTTCGCTCGTCGTCGAGGTGTCCTCGGGGTCGAAATAGAAGGCTTTGACCAGTTCGCCGTACTCGTCGTAGGGCGACTCGTAGGGGTTGAGTTTCGTGTAGGCGCTGAATTTGCCGTAGGGCGAATCCGTTGCGTCGGTCAGCGTGTAGTTGGCCGTGTAACGGAGCGTGAGTTTGTCGCGCATGTGGTAGCCTATCGAAAAGTTGAGCGTGTAGTTGCGGCGGTTGTCGCCCTTCATGACGCCGTACTTGTCGCTGAAGCGCAGCGACGCGCGGTAGTCGATCTTCTGTGCGCGGCCGCTCAGCGAGAGCGAGTGGGTGTGGCTGAACGGTACGCGCAGCGGGGCGCGTATCCAGTCGGTGTTGACGCCCCGGCGGACGTTCTGCAATTTGTAGGCGTAAGCCTTGTCCATCGCGCCGTTGTCCGATTCGTAAAGCCCGGCTAGGCGTTCCAGTTCCAGTTTCTGCGCCGCGTTGCAGAGGTTCATCGAACTCAGGTCCGGGATGCTCAGCTCGGGCACGAAGTTGTAGCTCAGGCGGGGTTTGCTGTCGGTCACCTGCTGGCGTTCGATGACGATTACGCCGTTGGCCGCCCGGTCGCCGTAGACGATCGAGGCCTGCGCGTCCTTCAGGACGTCGATGCGCTCGATTTCGTACATGTCGAGGTCGTACAGCTCTTCCATGCTGATTTCGGCGCCGTCGAGGATGATCAGCGGGTTGTTGTAGGCCTTTTCCTCGGCCGAGGTGGCGATGGAGTTCGAGCCGCGGATCAGGATTTCGGGAATGGCGTTGGGGTTCGAGCCGAGGGCGTTGTTCTGTACGACCACCATGCCCGGGGTCACGGCGCTCAGGGCCGACATCAGGTTGGTGTTCGAGATGGCCACGAGGTCTTCGCCCTTGATCGAGGTCACCGAACCCGTGTAGGTGCTCTTGTTGCGGGTGAACATGCCGTTGACCACCACGTCGTCGATGCGCGTGCCGCCCTCCTTGAGGGTGACGTTCAGGCCCTTTGCCGAGCCGGTGATGATCACCTGCTGGGTCTCCATGCCCAGGAACCCGACTTCGAGGACCGCAGGGCTGGTCTTGGTCGAGAAGGAGAAGGTGAACTGGCCCTTTTCATCGGTCGAGACGCCCTGTCCCGAGCCGCCTTTCAGAATGACCGATGCGCCGGGGAGCACCGTCTTGCCGGCGTCGCGCACGGTTCCGCTCACGGTGAACTTGCGCATCTTGACCGTCGAGTCGTAGACCAGCACGACGTTGTTCTCGATGGCGTATTTGAACGTTGACCCGGCGATGCACTTGTCGAGCAGTTCGTGTACGGTGACTTTCTTGAATTCGCCGCTCACGGCCGGGAGCCGGCGGATGTCTTCGGGGTCGTAGGCGAATTTGATGCCTGTCTTCCGGGTGATTTCGTCGAGCACCGCCGTCGCGGGTCTCTCCGTCAGCGTGACGGTAAGCGTCGCGTTCAGGTTGATCGGTTCACCCCCCCCCTGCGCCCGGGCCGTAGCGGCTGTGCAGCATAACAAGCCCACGACCAGCGACAGCCGCAGCGCACGGCTGAAAAGTTGTAGAATTCTTTGCATGTGTTTGGGTTTTAGGCAGACCGGCCGCCCCGGCCGGTCTGCTCGGGTTTTAGTTCTTCTGTGACGGGAACAGGCTGCGTTCGAGTACGTAGATCATGCCCTGGTAGTGGGCGCGGGTCTCTCCCGTAGCGCTTTTCACGCGCGAACGCAACAGTTTCAGGATTCGGTCGTTGACGTTGACGAACAGCGCGCGCGACTCGTCGATCGACCGCAGCTGCACGTTGTACTGCCAGCCGTAGCCCGACGACAGGGCGTCGCTGTTCCAGAGCTGCGAGGCGACGTATCCCTTGCCATGCTCCTCTTCGGCCTCGCGCAGCGGGCCGAGGTAACGCTCCACGATGCCGCTCCGGTCGAGACCCATCAGCGCGATCTCGTCCACCGAGGGTGCGTAGGCCTCCGCGATGCCGCCCAGCTTCATGCGCTTGGCCTCGCTGGAGGCGACGTCCGCGGCCGCGTCGACGAACATCCGCTGGATGAGCCGCTCCGACGGCGACACCGGGCCTCCCTTGATCGTGCTTTCGAAGACGATGTTGTAGAGGTCGTCCATATACTCCTGCGGCGTGTAGGGATCGTCGGCGATGTGCGACGAGAGCGTGACGTTCTTATAATAGGTGAAGAACGCGCGGCAGAAGTTGAAGCGCAGGATGAACGAGAGGTCCACGTGCAGCGGCAGTTTTTCGGTCAGCGCGGGCTGTTCGAGCCATGCCGAGTCCTTCATCTGCGCAAGCACCCATTTCAGCGATGCGCGCTGCAACTCCTTCGGGACGGAAACGGCCTGCGGACCGCCCGCCGTGTTGCTGTTCACGTCCGTGAGGTAGATGCCGCCCACGTTGAGCATCACGGCGTTCACGTAGCGCGCGAACTGTCCGGCCGCGGCCTCGTAAAGCTCCGTGCGGATTTTCAGGTCGGGGTCCTCCTCGTCGGTGATCCACTCCTCCATGTGCGAGAGGACGTATTTGAGGTTGCCGATGCCGTAGTCGCCGGCCTTGATGTGGTCGTCGCCGAGGTCCTCCTCGATGGCGGTGGGGTCGTAGCGGGCGATCACCTGCTGGCGGCCGTAACGGTAGATCGGGTCGCCGACCTTCTCGTCGATCCATCCGCGGATGGTCTTCTCCTCGTCGAACATGTCCTTCTTGTCGGGCAGCGGCGTGTAGGCGTATTTGATGACGTAGTCGTCATAGGGTCCGAGGTCCGGCGGGGTGAGTTTCACGCCCTTGTCGCCCGGCTGGGCCACGTAGTTGAAACGCGCGTAGTCCATGATCGAGGGGGTCGTGCCGTGCTGCTGCGTGAACGATGCGCTGCGGAGCGAATCCACGGGGAAGGCGCTCGATGCGGCCATGTTGTGCATCAGTCCGAGGCAGTGTCCCACCTCGTGGGCGAGGATGTACTCCAGCGACTCCTGGAATACGTCGTCGGGCAGCTCCTTGCCGCGCACGCGCTCGTCGACCTGTGCGGTCTGCACGAAACGCCAGTTGGCGGCCAGCTTCACCACGTCGTTGTACATCAGCACCGAGGCGTTGATGATCTCGCCCGAGCGGGGGTCGACCCACGAGGGTCCCATGGCGTTGGCCACGGCGGCCGGGACGTAGCGGATGCAGGAGTATTTCAGGTTGTCGGGATCGAATTCGGGATCGTCCTTCGGGAAGTCCTCGATGTGCATGACGTTTTTGAATCCGATCTTCTCGAAGGCCTTGTTCCAGCGCAGCACGCCGCGGCGGATCGGTTCGCGCCACAGCGCGGGGAACGCGTCGTCGAGGTAGAAGACGATCGGCTTGACCGGCTCCACGAGTTCGCCGCGTTTCCAGGCCTCCAAGTCTTTGGGCTGGATGTTCCAGCGGTTGATGACCGAGAAATCCTCGATCTTGTCCTTCTTGCCGTTGATGCGCGACATGTCGGTCAGGAAGATGCCGATGCGCGAATCGGCCAGGCGGGGCCGCATCGCCTCTTCGGGCAGCAGCAGGATCGTGCGCGTGACCTTCACGGTCATCGGCTCGTCCTTCTTGATGACCATCAGGCCCAGCAGGTCGGCCGTCACCGAGTAGGAGAGATAGGATTTGACGGTCACGTTGTCCTCGAAGGACTTGATCTGGTCGATCACCGAACCTTCGGACTTGAACTTGCCCGTGATGTTCACCACGCCGCCCTTGGTGCTTTTGATCGGGGCGAGCAGTTCGTTGTCGCCCGAGAAGAACTTGGTCATTTCGATCACCATTGCCGAGCTGTCGCGGTTGTAGCAGACCAGCGGGTAGGAGTGCATGATCGGCGGGAGGGTGCTCCGGCCGATGGCCTTGGACATGTGGGGATCGTTCGTGTCGTGAACGGGCGGCACGACGGCCTGCGAGAGGTAGATCGTCGTGTCGATGCGCGTGAACTTGACGTGGATGGGGTCCGTGGGTTTGTAGCCGATGGTCCCGAGGTTGGTGTCGCTGGCCTCCGAGATCGTGGAGGCGATCAGCATTTCACGGCCGATCGTCTTGAGGGGGACCTCCACGTAGAGCTTTCCCTTGAGCTTGTGGAGCGTCAGGAAAGGCCCTTTGGCGGTGAGGCACGATTTGTCGTTGACGAACATTTTGGTGTACTTGTCGACTTTGGGTTTGGCGACCTCCTCGGTTTTCGATTTTTTCTTTTTGGATTTCGAGGCCGCCGCCCCCGACGCCGGGGCGATCAGTAGGCCTGCCGCCAGGAGCAGGACGCAGAGTTTGGATAGTGAACGCATATAAGTAAAATTGGTGAATAGACGTATTTTTGTAAGTATATAACGTGTTTAAGTTTCAGAATGTTAAGAAAAAATCGTTTTGTCGTATGATTTGTTTTTGCCGATATCCTGTTCGGGTGCGGGGTCGACGCACAAAGATATAAAAAATAGGCCGAATGGTACATTTCGGCCGTTTTTTGACCCTGTTCCTTTCGGCCGCAAATCCCGGAAAACGGGGTTCGGCGGGCGGTTTTGCTGCCCTATGGTCGCAAAACCCCTGCCGCGCGGCTGATGGAATATTGCGCGGCAGGGGTTGTTTTCCGGAAAGCCGGGGATTTACTTGCAGTCGTCGATGCGGGTGATTTTGGCCCCGAGGGCATTCAGACGGCCGTCGATGTCCTTGTAGCCGCGGTCGATCTGGTCGATGTTCTGGATGGTCGAGACCCCTTCGGCCGACATGGCCGCGATCAGCAGCGCCACGCCCGCACGGATGTCGGGCGAGGTCATGCGGGTCGCGCGCAGGCATAGCCGGTGGTCGTGGCCGATGACCGTGGCGCGGTGCGGGTCGCAGAGGATGATCTGCG
>OGHF01000999.1_pt1 | contig 17842 bp, 17 predicted proteins | sample 1571481 | NCBI WGS metagenome assembly OGHF01 (sample SAMEA2581952, study PRJEB24529) | metagenome | biome: Human gut stool | place: China | collected 2011
TGAAGTTTTCCCAATCCACAATCCTATTTATTATAGCATACACTTTCACAAAAAGCTATACCCAAAATCGTTCACATAATCTGCCGCCGATGACTTCTATTGCTTATTCCGACAATGAAAAAGGGACATCCTTCCGAATGTCCCATAAAATCATGAATTATTTTCTTAATCCAAGTTTTTCGATCAAAGCACGGTATCTTTCGATATCTACTTTTTTCAGGTATGCAAGCAGTCCACGTCTCTGTCCTACCATTTTCAGAAGTCCTCTTCTTGAGTGGTGGTCTTTTGGATTTGCTTTGAAGTGATCTGTCAGCTCGTTGATTCTTGCTGTCAGGATCGCTACCTGTACTTCCGGAGATCCTGTATCTCCTTCACTTCTTCCAAATTCTGCAATAATAGCCTGTTTCTTTTCTTTTGCGATCATGTTATGATCCTCCTTCTTATTCTTAATCACCCAATAAAACATGATACTCAGCGAAAGGTCGGAGTGTCCATTCACCGAATATGGGCTAAACTCATGCCTGAATAGTATAACACAATCTTTCTGTATTTGTAAACAAAAATTTTATAATTAAGCCAGATTAATCCTGCAATACACGGACTACTTTTACCGGATTACGGTAGTATGCACCGGAGATTTTGATTCCGGTACGAGGGGAACTTGCATGTACCACCTGTCCGTTTCCAATATAGATCGCCACATGATTGATCCTGCTTCCATTACCATAGAAGAACAAATCTCCCGGCTGTGCTTCCGATGCAGAGATGCTTGTTCCGCAGCCTGCCTGCGAACCAGAAGAATGTGGCAGTGAAACACCATAGTTTGCAAATACACTCATGACAAAACCGGAACAGTCAGCGCCTCTTGTCAGGCTTGTACCACCCCACACATAAGGATTTCCTACGAACTGGCATGCATAAGATACCAGATCCACACGGACATCCGAGACACCCTGTCCATATCTTACTTCCGTCATGGTCATAGCTGTCGGAAGCTCGGTATTGATCTCAATATAGTCTGCGGATACATATCCCTCATCACTGTCGATACTTACTTTTACCCAGCCATCTAACTGCTCTACAACCTCTAACTCCTCGCCCATTGGCATAGAAGTCACAATATTGCAGTCTGTATTCGGCTCTTCCCTCACGTAAAGGGTTGTCGTTGTTACTTTGGCAACCGTCTCTTTTACCTGCTCTGCCAGAGCGGCCGCCTCATTTCCGGTTACCAGATACTCAGTCTTTACATATCCGGTGACTTCCCCGGACTGGATCTGTGTCCATTCCCCATCCACACCTAACACTTCGCAGGCTGCATGGTTTGGCATCTTACCGACAAGCGCTGCATCGGTTCCCGGTGCCTCACGGACATTCAAGTTACCGGAATCCACCACTGCGATTCCAAGATTCGTATATCCATATACGGATGTCACTTCCTCCTGTGCTGCTGCTGTAAGTTCTGTATCTGTATCAGAAACAGTTGCCACGTCTTCATCACTGGCAAGTGCCTGTGCTGTCACGCTTGCAATACCGGCTGTCACACCTGCATCGACCGTCTCTGCACTTTCTTCTATTACAGAAGATGTGACAGCTGCCCTTGCTGTCACATCTTCACTCTGTTTATGATTGTTGATTGCTGCAGTGGAAATAACTAGTAATCCTGCTGCTCCAAGACATATTGCTCTGATATATTTGGATTTCATAATGCCTCCTGAACATCTGCATGTCTTTCTGCTTCTTTTTCATCTAACAAAATATATTTTTCAAACTTTTTACAGTATAGCAGTCATTTATTACAATGTCAATCACATTTGTAACATTTTTGTAATATTTATAGAGTCAGATTTTACAAAGTGGTATTTACCTGTCCATTCATCCTATTTCATTTTTGTGAAAAAAGCTCTTGTAAATGCAATGTCATTCATCATCTGTTCCTGTAGTTTTTCGATGCTATCAAACCTGCGCTCTTCCCGGATCATTGTCAGAAATTCAACCGTTACCACTTTCTCATACACATCTTCCCTGAAATCCAGAAGATGTGTCTCCACCCCGACCGGATTATTTCCTTTTATCGTAGGTTTACACCCTACATTTGTGACACCGTAATACCTTTTATCATCGATAAACACTTCTGTCACATAGACGCCAAAAGGCGGCAGAAGTTTTTCCTCCGGTGGGATCAGATTGATCGTCGGGATCCCGATCGTCCTTCCGATCTGATTCCCGTGTTTTACCATTCCGGTCACAAAATAGCGGTAGCCTAATAGATGATTGGCTTTTTCAATATTTCCAGCCATGATCTCTTCGCGGACAAAAGTACTGCTGATATCCCGCTCATCCTCTTTCATTTTTGAGAGAATAAGTGCCTCATAACCATAGACCGGTGCATATTTTTTTAACATCTGATAATCACCGCGTCTGTTATGTCCAAAATGAAAATCTTCCCCTGCCACGATACATTTTACATTTAACTTTTCTACGAGCATACGGACAAAATCTTCCGGTTCCATACACATCACTTCTCTCGTAAATGGACATTCGATGAGATAGTCTATCCCGATCCCTTCAAAAATATGCATTTTCTCCTCGTTCGTGGTAAGCACCTTTGCCTCGGCATGCTCCACATTTTTTTTCGGCGGAATATCAAAGGTAAAAATAGCTGCCTTTAATCCTTCCTCCTTTTTCTGCGCAAGTTTTTCCATTAAAAGTTCATGTCCGCGATGGATACCATCAAACTTTCCTAAAGAAATGACAGTCGGTTCCCCGACATGAAAATCCAGTGTATTTTTTATATATTTCATTCTTCCATAAACACTTTCACAGGTTTGAAGTTTCCCCTCTCCTGCTGGAACTCATAAATTCCGATAAAGTGATCCTTTTCATCATAAATTCTGATCGGTTTTTGCTGCATAGATTCCTCAAACGAGCGGATCATCTCCGGCTCGATCCGGTTTCCATTATACAGTACTTTTGCAAACTGCTCCGGCACGACTGCTTTCTGATACTGTGTAAAAACAGAATCCACAGACCGCACAAACGGAAAACATGCGCTGCTCCATGCTTCCGGCGGAAGTTCCTTCGCACACTCCTGCACAAGCTGCCCGATCTCCCCGATCTTCAAGGCATCCTTTAACAAAAACTCAGACACCTGCGTGCGGAGCAGTGATTCCATGCAGCCGCCACAGCCAAGTTTTTCCCCGATATCCTGACATAAAGTGCGGATATACGTTCCCTTGGAACAGTGTACACGCATACGCACCCTCGGAAGCGTAACATCCAGAATGTCAATCGTTAAAATCTTCACAGGTCTTGCCTGACGCTCTACAGTTTTGCCTTCCCTTGCGAGATCACAGAGTTTTTTTCCATTGACTTTCAGCGCAGAGTACATCGGTGGGATCTGCATATAGTCCCCCACAAAAGAAAGGACTGTCTCCCTCACAGCTTCCTCTGTCACCTTCACATCTTTCTCCTCCAGCACTGTACCGGTGATATCCTGGGTATCTGTCACCTTGCCCAATAAGAGCACTGTCTCATATTCTTTGCTTTTATCGGTGAGCAGGTCACAGACTTTTGTGGCTTTACCAAGACACACAGGCAACACCCCTTCCGCATCCGGATCGAGTGTCCCTGTGTGTCCGATTTTTTTCTGTTTAAAGATACCACGGAGTTTTGCCACTACATCAAAAGATGTATACCCTTTTTCTTTATATACATTAATGATTCCGTTGACCATAGTGTATCCTTTTTCTTCATTATTTTCTAAAGCTGTTTTTTTACTTCTTCCAAAATAGCTTCGATAATCTGCTCCGGTTCTCCCTTCATGGAAAAACCAGCAGCCCTCACATGACCGCCGCCGTCAAACTTCACAGCGATCTCTGACAGGTCAACAAGTTCTTTGGATCTTGTGCTGACCTTAAATTCTCCATCCTCTAACTCATACAGGAATATGGCAACTTCCACATCTTTTGTCACCCGAAGCTGGCTGACGATCCCATCTAAGTGCTTTGGAAGCACATCATACTCTTCCATCTCCTGCTTCGTGATGACACTGGAAATGCACTTTCCGTCCAGATGCAGAACACTTTTCATCAGGGCAAGTCCCATAATGCGGTTCTGGTTATACGTTTTCGTAAAGAATGTCTCGTCGACTATCTTTGGGAAGTTAATTCCTTTTTCGATAAGCTTTCCTGCGATCTCCATCGTTTTTCTGGAAGTGCAGGAATACTGGAAAACACCGGTATCATGCACCATTCCGGTGTAGATACATTCTGCGATCTCCCGGTCAATGCGCTCGTCTGGAAGCAGTTCAAAGATCAGTTCACAGGTGGAGCTTGCATCTGGAAAAATATAGTTATGTTCTGCAAAGTTCTGATTGCTCACATGATGATCCACACAGATCGTATGTTCTGCCGATTCAAAATACTTTGCAGCATTGCCAAGACGCTTTGCATCACCGCAGTCCTGTGCGATAAACAGATCATATTTCCTGTCATCCGGCCACTCACTCAAAATCTCTTCCGAACGCTTCATAAACTTGAAAATATTCGGGATCGGCTCTAAGTAAAGATCGACCTTCACATGTGGAAAATAGTTTTTAATATAATTGTATGTAGCGAGGCAGGAGCCTGCGCAGTCGCCATCCGGTCTGACATGACCTGCAATGGCAACTGTTTTTGCATCTGCCAGATAAACATCAAAATTTGTCATCTCTATTCCTCTGTCTTATCTGCGATATCTTTTGTTACATCATCGATCATTTTTGACATTTTGACACCATATTCAATGGACTGGTCTAAGATAAAGGTGATCTGTGGTGTGTTTCTCAGGTTAATGCTCTTTGCAAGCATGGTTCTGATATAACCCTCTGCACTCTTTAAGCCTTTGATCGTTTCCTGCTGGGATTTTTCATCTCCTAAGACACTGATATATGCCTTACAGGTTTTCAGATCCGGAGCCACCTCCACGGCAACTACACTTGTCAGTGGATTAATGCGTGGGTCTTTGATCTCACCACGGATAATGTTACTTAATTCTTTCTGAACCTCTCCATTGATCCTGGTATTTTTAATACTGTTTTTTCTCATATTTTATGCCTCTTTTTTATCTAGGAACCTCTACCATGGTATATGCTTCCACAATATCAAGCTCAGCAATATCATTAAATCCTTCAAATACAAGACCGCACTCGTATCCGGCTTTTACCTCTTTTACGTCGTCTTTGAATCTCTTTAAGGAAGCAAGATTTCCTTCAAAGATCTGTGTTCCTTCACGTGAAATACGGACTTTGCAGCCTCTCTGGAACACACCGTCAAGCACATAGGAACCTGCGATGTTACCAACACCGGATGCTTTGAAGATCTGTCTCACTTCTGCATGACCAAGTACTTTCTCCTCATATACAGGATCTAACATACCCTTCATAGCTGCTTCCACATCTTCAATTGCATTGTAAATGACTTTGTAGAGACGTACGTCAACGTTCTCTCTGTCTGCTGTCACTTTTGCAGTTGGATCCGGACGAACGTTAAATCCAATGATAATTGCATTGGAAGCGGATGCTAAGATGATATCGGACTCATTGATTGCACCTACACCGCCATGGATGACTTTTACAACTACTTCTTCGTTGGACAGTTTTACAAGACTCTGTTTTACTGCTTCTACAGAACCCTGTACGTCTGCTTTTACAATAATATTCAATTCTTTTACATTTCCAGACTGGATCTGTGAGAACAGATCGTCTAAGGACATCTTTGCCTTCGTATCTTCGATCAGCTTATTCTTGCTCTCGGAAATATAAGTGTCAGCAAATGCTCTTGCCTCTTTCTCAGAATCAGTAGAAACGAATGTCTCACCTGCTTCCGGGACAGCGGACAGACCAAGGATCTCAACCGGAGTAGATGGACCTGCCTCTTTTACTCTTCTTCCCTGATCGTCGATCATCGCACGGACTTTACCAAAGCAGCTTCCGCAGGCGATTGGATCACCGACTCTTAACGTACCTTTCTGTACTAATACAGTGGCAACTGCTCCGCGGCCTTTATCAAGCTGTGCCTCGATGACAAGACCTCTTGCTTTACGGTTTGGATTTGCTTTTAACTCAAGCACTTCTGCTGTTAAAAGGATCATCTCCAGCAAGTTGTCAATACCTTCTTTTGTATGAGCAGATACCGGACAGAAAATAGTACTTCCACCCCAGTCTTCCGGGATCAGTTCATACTCGGACAACTCCTGTTTTACTCTCTCGATGTTTGCACTTGGTTTATCAATCTTGTTGATCGCAACAATAATTTCAACTCCGGCTGCTTTCGCATGATTGATCGCCTCTACCGTCTGTGGCATAACACCGTCATCAGCCGCAACTACAAGGATTGCGATATCTGTAGAATTTGCACCACGCATACGCATTGCTGTGAAGGCTTCATGTCCAGGTGTATCAAGGAATGTGATCTTCTGTCCGTTGATGGATACCACAGAAGCACCAATATGCTGTGTGATACCGCCTGCCTCTCTGTCCGTCACACGGGTAGAACGGATTGCATCCAGAAGGGATGTTTTACCGTGGTCAACGTGACCCATAACACATACAACCGGTGGACGTGCAACTAATGTCTCTTCTGCATCATCTTCCTCTTTTAAGAGTTCTGCGATCACATCAACCTTCTCTTCCGGCTCACAGATACAGTTAAACTCTAAAGCGATCTCTTCGGCCTGATCGTAATCGATCTCTTGATTGACTGTTACCATCGTTCCTTTTAAGAATAATTTCTTTACGATCACTGACGGCTGTACTTTCATCTTGTCAGCAAGATCTTTGATGGTAAGTTTCTCCGGAAGGACCAGTGTCTTGATAGTCTCTTCTTCCTGTTTTGGCTGTGGCTGCTGCTGTGGTTTCTTCTTGCCGCCATTCTTCTCTAAGTTTACGAAGCGCTCCTGCTTCCTGCTTCCTAAAACATCATAATCGCCGCGCTGTTTTCCGTTGCGGTTCTTGTTGTCACGTTCTCTCTCCCGTGTCTCTTTTCCGCGCATCTCCTCTGCCAATGGTGCAGAATCCTTATTGAACTTGTCGATCTCACGGTCTAATCTTCCACCATTATCTCTTCCGCGGAAGTTATTATTGCGTCCTCCGCTGCGGTCTCCCTGATTGAATCCCTGTCCCGGTCTTCCGTTGTTGAACGGTCTCTGGTTTCCGCCGTTTGGTCTCTGGCCTCTGTTATCTCCCTGACGGGCTGGTCTGTCACCATTGTTACGGTTATTATATCCACCTTCGCCATTATTATTTCTGTATGGACGGTCTCCCTGCGGACGGGCTGGTCTGTCGCCGTTTGCGCGGTTATTGTATCCGCCATTCTGTCCGTTTCTTGCCGGGCGGTCTCCCTGTGGGCGTCTGTTGTCCTGATTTGGTCTGGAGGTCTTCTCCTGCTGACGCATCTGCTCATAAACATTCTCAGTTGGTTTTTTGAAAACTCTCTCCTGTGCTGCCGGTGCAGTCTGTGCAGTTTCAGTCTTAACTTCCTCTGCTTTTGGAGCTTTGTTTTCTGTCTCTTTTCCTGCATTTGGATTGATCAGACTGTCAAAATATTTTCTCATATCATTGCCGGACATCGCTGGTTTTGCCTGACCAGCCGGTCTGTCACCACGGTCATTTGCCGGGCGTCTGCCATCCTGTGATCTTCCGCCTTTTGCTCCCTGGTTCGGTCTTCTGTTATTTCCATGTCCTGCGCCCTGTTTGCTGTACTGTGCGTTAAACACGGCTGTGATGCTGGACTTTTTCTTTGGTCTGTCATGCTCAGCATCTGCTGGTTTCTTCTCCTCTGGTCTCGCTTTCTCCTCTGCCTTTGGTGCAGCTGGTTTTTCTGCTTTCTCTGCGGCAGATTTTTCTTCTGCCTTTGGTGCGGATTTTTTGTACTTTTTACGGATGATCTCCTGCGCAGCATCATCAATGTTGTTGCTTGCGGACTTGATCTCGTACTCTGTACCGCTTAAACTATCTATAATTTCCTGTGATTTTATCTCTAACTCTTTTGCAAGTTCATGAACTCTCATTTTTGCCATATATTCTGACTCCTCCATTATTCAGTTGTTATTGTCTGTTTCAATTTGTCTTCCACGGAATGGGCAAGCCCTTCATTTACAATTGCAAGTGATGCACGAAATTCTTTTCCAATACAGTGTCCCAATGTCTCTTTGTCAGAATAAATATACATTGGAACCTCATAAAAATCGGTCATATTGGAAAACATCTTTTTCGTGTTATCGGAGGAATCTCCTGCCACGATCACAAGATAAGCCCTGCCTTCCTTGACTGCTTTCTCCGTTGAAAACTCACCACTTACGACACTACCGGATTTTGCTGCAATTCCCAACATGGATAAAACTTTATCTGGTCTCAAATTCTTCCATCTCCTTTGTCAGCATTTCGTATACATCTTTTGGAATCGGCATTTTAAATGAGCGTTCTAATCCCTTACACTTAATTGCTTTCTGCAGACATTCGCTTTCCGGGCAAATGTATGCACCTCTGCCATTTTTCCGACCGGTTGTATCTAATATTATCTCATCTTCCGCTGTCTTAATGACTCTTATCATTTCTTTCTTAGGCTTCATCTCTCCACAGCCTATGCATTGACGCATCGGAATCTTTTTATTTGCCATAATCTGCTATCCTCGATCAATTCTCCTCGGAATACTCTGTGTCATCCTGATAGTCTGCATCATTGTAGCCACCATCTTCGTCATAGTATTCATCATCTTCGTACTCGTTCTCATAATCAAAGAAATCGCCGGCTTCTCTCGCCTGTGTCTCACTCTTGATATCGATCTTAAATCCTGTCAGTCTTGCTGCCAGTCTTGCATTCTGTCCTTCTTTGCCGATCGCAAGGGATAACTGATAATCAGGAACGACTACTTTTGCTGCTTTCTCTTCTGCATCTGCAATAACGGAAATAACTTTTGCAGGACTTAATGCATTCTCGATGAGCATTGCAGGATTCTCATTCCAGGTGATGATATCGATCTTCTCACCACGGAGTTCATTGACGATTGCATTGACACGTGCACCGTTCATACCAACACATGCTCCAACCGGATCTACATCTGGATCATTCGACCATACTGCGATCTTTGTTCTGCTTCCTGCCTCACGTGCGATTGCCTTGATCTCAACCGTTCCGTCTTTTACTTCGGCAACTTCAGATTCGAACAGACGTTTTACCAATTCCGGATGTGTTCTGGAAACAAGCACTCTCGGTCCCTTGGAGGTGGATTTTACTTCCAGGATATAAACTTTGATTCGCTCTGTTGGCTGGAATACCTCGCCTTTTACCTGCTCATTCTCTGTGAGGATGGCATCCACTTTACCGAGGTTGATGCTCACATTCTTTCCAACATAACGCTGAACGATACCTGTTACGATATCTTTCTCTTTGCTGTAGTACTCATCAAAAAGAACTTTTCTCTCTTCCTCACGGATTTTCTGTAAGATCACGTTCTTGGCATTCTGTGTTGCGATACGTCCGAACTCTTTGGATTTCACTTCTACATTTACAATGTCATCCAGTTCGTATTTGGAGTCGATCATCTTCGCATTGACAAGGCTGATCTCCTCAACCGGATCTTCCACTTTCTCTACAACTTTTTTCTCCTGAAATACATGATATTCACATGTTTCCGGATCAATGTTAACTTTTACGTTTTCAGACTTTCCAAAATGGTTCTTGCATGCAGTGATCAGTGAGTTCTCGATTGCCTCAAGTAAAGTCTCTTTGCTGATATTTTTTTCCTGTTCTAATATATTTAACGCTTCTAACAATTCATTATTCTTAGCCATTATTTTATCCTCCATTATTTTTTCTGTTATTTTACGCTAAAAATCAAAAGCCAGGCGGATCAGTGCGATATTGGATTTTTCAAATACCATCTCTTTTCCGTCTTCCTGCTCAATTGTCACTGTATCGGCATCGTATGCTTTTAAAATGCCGTAAAATTCTTTTTCCCGGTCAATCGCACGGTAGGTTCTGATCTCCAGTTCCTTCCCCATGCTTCTTATATAGTCTTTTTCTTTTTTCAGTGGTCTTCCAAGACCCGGAGAGCTCACTTCAAAGGTATAGGAACCTTCTACATAATCCTCTCTGTCAAGAATCTCATTCATTTCCCTGGATACATCTGCGCAATCGTCGGAAGTGATTCCGCCTTCTTTGTCAATGTAAACCCGTAAATACCAGGTACTACCCTCTTTGACATATTCCACATCCACAAGTTCAAAGTTTCTTCGGTCTAAAATCGGGGTGATGAGTTCTTCGGTGCGTGCTTCATACATCTCTTTTTTCGACATGTGTACACCTCTTCCTTCCATATTCAGTTTTTTCGTGTTCCGTCACGCTGCTGTCTCCTAAACATAAATTGAGAGAGGGTTTTGCCCTCTCTCAATCAAGTCAACGTGTTAACATAAATAAAGTAACACTCTTTCTTCTATTTTGCAAGCTTTTTATTGAAAAAAGCATTTAAAAATGCCAGAAACAATGTTTCTGGCATTCCGGGTTGGGCTGTTATAAAAATAACAGAGCAGTTCGTAGGGGAATCGAACCCCTGATTCCGCCGTGAGAGGGCGGCGTCTTAACCGCTTGACCAACGAACCGTGCTTGTCTAATATAACACGGTAAAAAGAAAAATGCAAGCACTTTTTTATAATTTTTTTAATTTTTTGTATTTTTTATAAATAATATGCAATTTCAACAACAATAGAATGCACGCTCCGCGAACATTCTATTGTCATGAATTAAGAGAGCCCGCAGCAACCGCTGCGAGCCCTGTAAAATCAACATTATTCACGATGCATAGAGAAACTGTCCATATCATAGTTCTTTAAGTTTTCATGGATTCCACGTCCATCTGCATTGCTGATCAATGCATCTCTGTTCTTCTTGGAAGAGATCTGATCATTGAATGCACTTGGTCCGCCAACACATCCACCTTCACATACCATACCTTCGATGAAGTCTTCCGGTAATCTTCCGGCTTTCATCAATAACAGCGCTTTCTTACACTCTGCAGCACCATTACACTTGCATACCTTTGCATCGATCTCATCTTCAGATTCTTTTAAGCTCTGAAGAACTGCTGCAGTCACACCGCCTGCATTGGCAAATCTCTTACCGTATACAGAAGATTCCTGATAGCTGTTCTCATCCGGTTCTAATGCCACACTCTTCGCTTTCATGATGGCACGGATCTCAGAATAAGTTAATACATAATCTGCATTGCCTTCGATCTTCTGGTCTACCACCTCGGATTTCTTAGCGATACATGGTCCGATAAATACGGTAACTGCCTCCGGATCTTTTGCTTTGATCAGACGGGATACTGCTGCCATCGGGGAAATCGTGGTAGAAATATTGTCTGCAAGCTCCGGAAAATGATGTCTTACCATATTGACAAATGCAGGACAACAGGAAGTTACTTTCTTCTTGCCTTCTTTGTAAGCTTCTGCCCACTCTTCTGCCTCATAAGCAGCTGTCATATCTCCGCCGAGACCGACTTCAAAGAAACCATCAAAACCAACTGCCTCCATTGCTTTCTTCCAGCTGTTCATCGTGATATCATCACCGAACTGTCCCTCTGTTGCAGGAGCTGCCATTGCATAAACTTTTTTATTGGATTTTAATGCTTCAATTACATTTACAATATAGGTCTTAGATCCGATCGCACCGAATGGACAGCTGTGGATACATTTTCCACAACGGATACATTTCTTCTCGTCGATAACGGAGATTCCGTACTCGTCATATGTAATTGCATTGACCGGACAACTGAATTTACATGGTCTCTTTAAATGTGCGATCGCATTGTACGGACAGGCCTGAGCACATTTGCCACACTCTTTACATTTCTGTGGATCAATGTGGGAACGAAGTCTTCCCGGCTCGATCGCACCAAATTTACATGCATTGATACATGCCTTTCCAAGACAGTTCTGGCAGTTTTCTGTCACTGTATAACTGGAAATCGGACAATCTTCACAGGCAGAACTGATCACCTGGATCACATTACCGTCATCTACTGGTCCAGGAGCTTTTCCTTCTGCCAGTCTGACTCTCTGTCTGATAATCTCTCGCTCTTTATAGATGCAGCAGCGGAACTGTGCTGCTGGTCCTGGGATTAATTGGTTTGCAATGTAGTCTTTCTTCTCCTCAAGCTCACCTGCAAATGCAAGTTTTGCCACTTCATAAAGTACATCGTGTTTAATTTTGATCACATTTTCATCAGCGTACATTGTAAATACCTCACTCGTTTTTGTTCGTTAATTTTTTAACCATCTAAGACATTATATCGAAAATGTATGGAATTACAAGTACCTCTGATGTTTTTATTGTAATACATAAGCTTTTTGTGCAAAGTAACAATTTCACTTATACTTTTTTGTGCAATTATTCCGTGACCGCCTGAAACAGTCCGTCCCCTATTTTCGTCTGTAATAAACATCGCGGTCAACCGCCTTATTCCAGGAGGCAACGATCGTCGTACAGACAGCGTCTCCTGTGATGTTGACAGCGGTACGTGTCATATCCAGGATCCGGTCAATTCCCATGATCAGCGCGATTCCCTCGATCGGAAGTCCAACGGAATTAAATACCATGGTCAATGTGATCAGACCCACACTCGGCACTCCGGCGGTTCCGATGGAGGCAAGCGTTGCGGTTCCAATGACAGTGAGGTAATCCATCATGTCAAGCGGGATTCCAAACGCCTGTGCGGTGAACACAACCGCCACACCCTGCATAATCGATGTTCCATCCATGTTAATGGTCGCTCCGAGCGGGATCGTGAAAGATGAAATCTTTTTCGAAACACCCATTTTTTCCGCAAGCGTATCAATATTCATTGGAATGGTTGCATTCGAAGTTGAGGTTGAGAATGCAAACGCCATAACCGGGAAGAAATTCTTGATGAAAATAAACGGGTTGAGCCCTGAAAATATTTTCAGCAATCCGAGGTACACCACAAAACACTGCACTGCGAGTGCAAGCAGAACGCAGAACATATATTTTAACAATGGGATGAACACCTCAAAACCGATCTCTGCAAATGTTTTTGCGATCAGGCAGAACACTCCGATCGGTGCAAGCTTCATGACAGCCATCGTCATTTCCATCATAATATCATTGAACTGTCCAAAGAAGTTCTTCACAATGTCAACACGGTCTCCCATGTTTGCGAGAATCACACCGAGGATCAATGCAAACACAATGATCTGCAGCATATTTCCCTCGCTTAAGGAATTAAAAATATTGACCGGGATAATGTCTAACAGTGTTTCTGTCATGCTCATGGACTGTGTTGTCTCACTCACGGTGGAAGTCACCTGGATCTGTGACATGTCAAGTCCTTTTCCCGGATTAAAAATATTGGCGATCGTCAGCGCAACGGTAATCGCAAGCGCTGTCGTACACAGATAAAAAATTAGTGTCTTCACACCGACGCTTCCAAGCTTTTTCGTATCTCCCACTGCCATGCTTCCGCAGACGATGGAGCAGAATACAAGCGGAACGACGAGCATACGCATCAGACGGATAAATCCCTGTCCGACAATATAAAAGACACCCTGCACAATGATATCATCCACCACGTAGTTCGATGGAATCACATAGTTGATGATCACACCGGCCAAAGCTCCTGCAAGAAGCGCAATAAAGATCATCGTGGTAAGGCTTATCTTTTTCTTCTTTTGAACTCTATTCTGCATGATATAATCCCCTCTCTTCCAGATATTCTCTCAGGGAATCCTGCCAGTCTGGGAAATCATAAATCGGAACCATGCTCATAATAAAATTATCGAGTACCGCATACGCCGGTCTCACCTTGGAAAAATCCGACATGACAGTTGGAACCGGCTGCATGGAAGCCGTCTTTCCTGTCATTTTCAAAATCTCCTGTGCAAACGCATAACGGCTGCACACGCCCTTGTTTGTCGCATGATAAGTTCCGTACTCGCTCGTATGCACCAGATGTAATAAAAATCTTGCCAGTTCGTTTGCACTTGTCGGTGATCCAAACTGGTCAGAGGCAATCGATAACTGCTCGCCTGCGTCCACTTTTTTTAAGAAACCATTGATAAAATTCTGTCCCTTTCCATACACCCAGGTGCTTCGCACGATAAAATGTTTTGTTGTGAATTCTTTCACATAGTTTTCCCCCGCAAGCTTGGACTTTCCATAAACCGTTCCCGGATTTGTAATGTCAAATTCTGTGTAAGGCTCTGTGCTTTTGCCGTCAAACACGTCATCTGTGGAAAGCTGTACCATTTTTGCCTGCATTTTTGCTGCAACGATCGCCAGATTTCTGGCTCCCAGTGCATTTACTTTAAACGCCTGCGAAGGATTTTCCTCACAGGAACTGATATCCGTCATACCGGAACAATTGATGATGATGTCCGGGCGGTTCATCTCGCCAAAACGAAGTACTTCATCTGTATCCGTCACATCAAGGTCATCCACATCTGTATCTAACATTTCAAATTCCAATTTATCCACAACATCATTCACTGCCTGGCCAATCTGACCGCGGGCACCACATACCCAGATTTTCTGCATCACTGTTCCTCCATTTTCTCTTCTAGTATTTCTCAAAGCATAGAAAAAGATGTGAGTTTATGATTCACATTACATCTCACATCTTTTTACCGTTCTTTATTATATTGATCCACGCATTTGATGTCAAATATTTTTTCCATGCAGGACAGATGATTTTTTATACAAAACATGCGACCACTACGCCATGTCATGATATTTTCCAAGGAACTCCCTCGTTCTCTGATTTGTCGAAGTAAATAATAACTCCGGTGTCGTCTCCTCCACGATCACACCTTTATCCATAAAGATCATACGGTTTGACACATCTTTTGCAAAGTTCATCTCATGCGTGACAATGACCATCGTCATTTTTTCCTCCGCAAGCTCCCGGATGACTTTTAGGATCTCAAGCGTCAGTTCCGGGTCGAGCGCGGAAGTCGGTTCATCAAAAAATGGATAGGCATCTTCCCTGCCGCTTAATCCCATCTTCTCCAGTAATACCTTTGCTTCTGCAACAACCTCTTCTTTTTTCCGCTTCTGAACACTGACCGGGGCATCAATGATATTTTTTAAGACAGAATAATGTGGAAACAGGTTAAAATTCTGGAATACCAATCCAAAATGTCTCTGTATCTTTTTCAAATCTGCCGGTTTCGCATAAACCGTTTTTCCATTGATACTCTCTGCCGCCTTTTCCCCCATATACGTTAAGCTTCCGTCATCCATCTGCTCTAACAGTGTCGCACATCGCAGCAGGGTGGATTTTCCGGAACCAGAAGGTCCGATGATGGAGACAACCTCTCCCTCTGCAACGCTTAAACTGATATCTTTTAAAACTTCGTTTTCGCCGAAGTCCTTTTTTACATGCTGCATTTCCAGTAAATTCATATCATTTCCTCTTTGCCTTAATTTTACTACGATTGTATCTCTAATGATAATAACTCATCTTTTTCTCAAAAAATTCCATGATAAATGCCACCACATAGTTAAAGACATAATAGAATATCGCGGCTGCCACAAACGGGATCATGCTCTTCTGTGAAGCTGCCAGTGCCTTTGCCTGTGAAAACATCTCTGCATAAGCAATGGAAAACGCAAGCGACGTGTCTTTTACCAGCGTGATCACCTCATTGGTCACGGACGGAAGAATACGCTTGATCACCTGTGGAAGGATGATCTTTACAAATGTCTGTGTTTTTCCATAGCCTAATACTTTTGCCGCCTCATACTGTCCAACCGGCATGGACTCAATACCACCACGGTATATCTCTGCAAAATATGCAGCATAGTTGATTGCAAATGCGATCACAACCGCATATGCGCGGTAGCTTGACGAAATATTCACGCCGAAAATATAGTATGGTCCAAAATATACCACCAAAAGCTGTAGCATTAAGGGTGTTCCACGCATAATGGAAATATATATTTTGGTGATCGTTCTTATCACAGCATTTTTTGACATTCTTCCGAAGGCTACGATCAGCCCCAGAGGAAGGGAAAACAAAAGGGTCAGTACAAATATTTCCACCGTTATCAGAAAGCCCTCTGCCAGTTGGGCACTCATGGTCAGCAAACTCATGAATTCTACTCCTTAACTATCCTTAGTTGATTATTTACCGAGACATGCGCTGTCGGTCAGTCCCCATTTTTCAGCGATCTGTGCGAAGGTACCATCCGCTGCCATTTCGTCCAGTGTCTTCTGTACGGTATCTCTCAGTTCATCATTACCCTTCAGGAAACCTACTGCATACTGCTCTACAGCCAGCTTGTTGTCCTCGCCCTGCAGCATAACGAATTTTCCTTCTTCTCTCTGCGCAATCTGATACTGTGCCACACCGATATCAATGGCTACGGCATCTACCGCACCCTGCTCCAGATCCATGAAAGCGGTATTGTAGTCCGCATATTCGATCAGCTGGGAGAAGGAATCACGCAGTGCAATGTTGTCTGCATTTTCTTCATCGTTCAGAGCAGCCAGCGCAGAGGAATCCTTCTGTACTGCTACCACCTTGCCTGCCAGTTCTTCCTTGTTCTGTACACCGGAAGCAGACGCTACGACGAATACCTGACTGTTGTCGATATAGGGCTCTGTCCAGGTGTAGGCATCTTCTCTGCCGTTCATGGTGAAACCGTTCCAGATACAGTCAATGGCCCCGGAAGAAAGCTCCATATCCTTGGCATCCCAGTCGATAGGCTGCTTTACCAGCTCCCAGCCCTGTCTCTTGCATACTTCTGCTGCCAGATCCAGGTCAAAGCCTACATATTCTCCACTGTCATCACGATATCCGTAAGGGGGAAATTCCGCATCGAAACCTACGGTAAATGTTTTCTCAGATCCTTTAGAACCACAGCCGGTAAGAGCACCTGCTGCCATGCTGATTGCCAGTAATGCCACTAATACTCTTTTCATAATACATCCTCCCGTTCTGCCACTCACTGTTGGCCGCGTCGTATACTTTAGCATGGTAAATTGCTAACACGGTGTCATAGTAACACAACGAGAGGTGTCTTGTCAATTCTTTATCGGTCGTACCGCTCCACCATGGCCAGGATCTCCTGGGCATATTTCGGATAGGTGGCTGCGATGTCTTTTACTTCGTTTCTTGCACTCTCCGCTACTTCCTGATTGTAGTCCATCTGTTTACGGAGCACCTGTCTTCTCTGGATCAGTTCGTGACGGATCTCCACCATTTCCCGCTTGTCCAAAAGCGCAGCTGTCTGGCTGATCCAGCGCTCCGGCATCTGCACACGATAACCGGCCAGCTGCTGTACCAGCTGCTTCTGGTAGTACTCGATCTTAGCTTCCGCCTCTGCGAACTGCTTCCGCTCTTCCTTTTCGTCCTGATACATTTTCCACTGTTTTTCCAGCTTTGCTGCACTGTCCGTATTGTACTTCAGATACAGATATTCCATCAGCTGACAGTTGTTCACATAGCGGATCTTGACTTTATTCTGCAGCTGGATGATCTTGTTGATGGTCTTCTCCACCCGCTGCAGTTCCCGTCCTGCATCCATGTACCGGATGCAGACATAGGAGATGGCTACAGCTCCTGCACCTACTGCCAGAAAAAGTCCCACATAGACATCCATTTCAAAAGCATACTGCAGGATCACCAGCATGATCACACAGACAATCAATGCCGTAAGGAAAATGACAGCCATGCCCCGTTGGTTGTTCATCAGATTCTCCAGCTCATTTCTCCGGTATTCGTAGGCATGTCGTTCTCCGTCCAGTCTGTGCAGATCCTGCCTTATCAGATTGCCGTATTTCTCGC
>OGHF01001031.1_pt1 | contig 17506 bp, 10 predicted proteins | sample 1571481 | NCBI WGS metagenome assembly OGHF01 (sample SAMEA2581952, study PRJEB24529) | metagenome | biome: Human gut stool | place: China | collected 2011
CCGAGTTCCGCCGCAGCGAGGAGCTGACCGGCCTGCTGGAAGAGGGCGTGCTCTGCCCCGGGCTGGATGTGCTGTACCAGACCATGGACGATCTGGTCATCGCCGCCCAGAAGCAGAGCACCCTGCTGTGCGAGAACTTCCTGCGCGGCATGAACGAGTTCAAACTGAAAGACCTCATCAATGCCGAGGCCTTTGCGGCCCCCAACTGGAACGGCGACCTAGCCTCCCTGCGGGAGGACCTGGACCCGCTCCTTGCACAGGGGTACGCCATCACCCTGTTTTCCGGCACCCCCAAGGGGGCTGCGGCCCTCACCCGTGACCTGGCCGACAAGGGCTACTCGGTGAGCATGAGCCGGGATGTGCGCCCCGCCAAGGGCATCGTACAGGTGCTGCCGGGCCATCTGACCGCCGGGTGCACCTTCCCGTTCGCTCACGCGGCCGTGCTCTCGTCCCGTCGGCATGGTCTGGACGAAGAGACCGCCGCTGAGACCAAAAAGCGCAAAAAGAACAAGAACGCCCTGTCCAGCCTTTCCGATATCAAGCCCGGCGACTATGTGGTGCACCAGAGCCACGGCATCGGCATGTATGCGGGCATCCAGCGGCTGGAAGTGCAGGGTGCCATCAAGGATTACCTCAAGGTGCAGTATTCCGGCTCGGACGTGCTGTATGTGCCCGTCACCCAGCTGGACCTGCTGAGCCGCTACACCGCCCCCGGCGATGAAGAAAAGGTCAAGCTGGCCAAGCTGGGCGGCCGGATGATCGCCATCTTCCTGGGCTGCTCCCTAACCCTTGGCCTTGGCTTCCTGGTGTTCTATCCTGTCTTTATGGGCCCCCTGGGCGGCGGTGAGAAGACCTGGGCCGCCGTGGCCGCTCTGTACGCCTCCTGGGTCGGCGGCTCCGCCAACATGGCCGCTATGCAGGATGCCCTGCCCGTGGACAGCGGCGCTTACAGCTGCGCCCTGGCTCTGGACACCGTGTGCTACTCCGTGTGGATCGCCCTGCTGCTGCTGGCCGTCCGCTATGCCAACAAGTGGAACAAGGCCACCAAGGCCAATACCTCCGGCCTGGACGCCATCGCCGCCGCCGCCAACGCTGAGGTGGAGAAGGATAAGGCCCGCAAGGCTACCTCCGGCGACTGGATCTTCCTGATCGGTCTGTCCCTGCTGGTCTCCGCTATCTCCCAGTCTGTGGGCGCCGCCATGAACGCTGGTCTGGCCAACGTGGGTCTGGATATGTTCGACAAGGGCACCTGCACCACCGTGTTTGTCACTGTACTGGGCCTGATCTGCGCCATGACTCCTCTGGGCAAGCTGCCCGCCGTGGAGGAGATGTCCAACATCTATCTGTACGCTGTTGTCTCCCTGCTGGCCTCCACCGCCTCCGTCACCGATCTGCTGTCCGCCCCCATGTGGGTCGTTTACGGCATGCTGGTTCTGGTGCTGCACGTGGTTGTCATGTTCATCCTGTCCAAGATCTTCCACTGGGAACTGTGCATGTTCTCCACTGCCTCCCTGGCTAACATCGGCGGCAGTGCATCGGCCCCCATTGTGGCTACCGCTTATGACGCGTCCTTCGCCGGCATCGGCGTTCTGATGGGCGTGCTGGGCGCGGCCATCGGCAACCTACTCGGTTTGGGTATGGGCGCCATCCTTCATATGTTCGTCTGATGCGACACCGGTGCGCCGGGCCCCGGAGGTCCGGCGCACCTTTTTACCCTTTTTCATCTAAGCACTGGCAAAAATGGAAAGGAGAACCATGAACATCAACGAAAATTTCCGTTATCTCCACATCGGACTGCCCAACGATGTACTTCGTCGGAAACTCCACGGAGACTTTGAGGGAGCTGTGGCCGCCATTGACCGCCACCTGGCTTCCCCCACTACTCCTGAGGCACTCAAGCGCTGCCTGACCGTTCAGCGTGAACTCATCCTCCGTCTGCCTCTGGACTACCCCTATCCCAAGGAGGAGGCCCTGGCCCTGGTGCGGGAGCACATTCCCGACTTCACCGAGGCGGAGTTCGACGCCCTGGAGGACCAGTGGAAGATCGACTGGATCTATGACCACGGCGTCCCCCACTACTTCGACCGTTTCTTTGAAACGCTTTGCAAGACCAACGCGGCCTTTGCCGCCCGGGCGGGCGTCAGGACCGCCGGAGCGGACGGGCAAGATCCCGAAGGCCGTCTGGACCGGGTTGCAAATCAACTCCGCACAGAGGGAACTGCCGCCAGCCGTGTGCGCTGCCGGGCTACTGTCCAGATGAAGGATGAGTGCTTTGAGCCGGGCCGCCGGGTACGGGCCTATTTGCCTCTGCCCTGTGCGTGTGATGCCCAGAGCGACATCCGTATCGAGCGGGTCTCTCCCGAGCCCACTCATATCTCTCCCGAGGACGCTCCTCAGCGGGTCATCTTCTGGGAGGAAGTGATGGAAGAGAACCACCCCTTTGAGGTAGAGTTCTCCTTCACTCAGACCCTGCACTACCACGATCTGACCCGGCCGGAAACCGCCCCTGGCGCCCCCGAACTTCCCGAGGATGCCCAGCGCTGGCTGGGTGAGGAGGCCCCCCACATCCTCTTCACTCCGTATCTCCGGGAACTGGCCCGGGTTCTGACTCAGGGCGCAGACTCCAACCTGGAGAAGGCCCGCCGGATCTATGACTTCATCACCAAAAACGCCTCTTACAACTTCATGCCGGCCTATTTCAGCCTGGAAAACATTGCGGAGAACTGCGCGCGGAGCCGCACCGGCGACTGCGGCGTATTCGCCCTGCTGTTCATCACGCTGTGCCGCTGTGCTGGTGTTCCCGCCCGGTGGCAGAGCGGTTGGAAGGTAGAGCCCGGCTTCTGCGGTGCCCATGACTGGGCCCAGTTCTATGCCGCACCCTATGGTTGGCTTTACGCGGATCCTTCCTTCGGAGTCGGTGCGGTCCGGGAGAACAACGAAGAGCGCCGTCTCCACTACTTCGGAAACCTGGACACCTTCCGCATGGTGGCCAACACCCAGTTCCAGGGCGACTTTGATGTCCCCAAGGATCACTGGCGCGCCGACCCGTACGACAACCAGGTGGGCGAGATGGAGACCGAGGACCGCGGCCTGCGCTATGAGGAATTCCTAAGGACCAAGGAGGTCCTGGAATATACAGAGCTCTAAACTCATAACAATCAGGAAAGGAATGTGCAACGAATGAAGAAGAAGCTTTGCGCCCTGCTTCTCTCCGCGTCCATGCTGTCGTCCCTGGCAGTGCCAGCGTTTGCAGCAGAATCAGGGAATGCCCCCCGGGCAGCCATCGGCGACGATGCTGTCTACCTGGGAGTGAAGGACTATGGCAGGGTCACCAAGGATGAGAAGGAATCTTTTGAGCACCGTTTCTTTGTGGATGGCCATGAAGAGACCTTTACCATTCCCGCCGACGGCGGCAAGTTCGAACTCCAGAACAAGCTCCAGGAGGGCTACATCTACGATATCACCATCAGCGGCTATACAGTCACCGGTGCCGAGATGGAAGAGGGCGATGTGGCCGGTGTCCTGACCAAAGTGTGGACCGATGATGACGGCGACTGGCGGATCAAGGTGGACAATGAGTCCTTTACGATCAACAAGGATGCCGAGCTCTATGACATCACCTCCAAGGCCGGCGGGGCCACTGTTCAGGACATCAAGTTTAATGAGCTCAAGCAGGATGAGACCGTCCGCATCGTAGTAGACTCTGATGACCATGTAACCAAGCTGTTCCGGATGTTTATTGCCGAGGACTACACCGCCCCTGTCAGCGGCGTGCCCGGCAAGCTGACCCTGAAGAACTTCCTGGCCACCGCCATGGAGCCCGTGGGCACCGCCCTGTACGTCTACGGCGGCACCTGGGACTGGCAGGATGTGAACTCCTCCAACCAGGCCATGACCATCGGCCTGTCCCAGAGCTGGATCGACTTCTTCCAGAGCCAGGACGCCAACTACACCTATAAGAACAGCGCCAACCCCAGCGAGAGCTACTATCCTCACAACGCATGGAACCAGTATTACTACGCTGGTATTGACTGCTCCGCCTTTGTCGGCTGGTCTGTCTACAATGTGATGAACACCGAGGACAGTACTGTGGCTGACAACACTGGCTATGTCATGTCCGCCACCAAGCAGGCCAAGAACTTTGCCGAGGTTCAGAAGTGGGGCACCTGGAGCCAGGAGAAGCCCTTTAAACCTGATCACTTCCAGACCGGCGACATCTTCTCCATGAACGGCCACGTCTGGATCTGCCTGGGCAAGTGTGAAGACGGCTCTCTGGTCATCCTCCACTCCACCCCCTCTGACAGCATCAACGGTCAGGGCGGCGGCGGCGTCCAGATCAACGGCGTGGGCGATTCCGAGAATTGCCAGGCTGTAAAGCTGGCCGAGAAGTACATGAGCCAGTACTATCCCCAGTGGTGGGAGCGCTATCACAAGGTCTATAAGAGTTTTGACAGCTACACTAAGTACAGCGGCAAAGATGCCGGCAAGTTCAGCTGGGATCTGAAGAACACTCTCGCTGACCCTGATGGCTATGCCAATAAGAAAGCTGACGAGATCCTGGCCGACCTGTTCGAGGGTATCACAATCCCCCAGCAGACCATGGAAGCCGTCTATCTGGGCGTTGAGAATTATGGTACTGTAACCAAGAATGAGAAGGAATCTTTCAAGCACCGTTTCTTCATCGATGGCGACATCAAGACTTACACCATTCCCGCTGACGGCAGCAAGTTCGAGATCCAGAACCAGCTCCAGGAGGGCTATATCTACGACATCACTGTGAAGGACGAGGCTCAGGTCGTTGACGTTGAGCTGAAGGACAAGGGTCACAACGATGTGGTCATGGGTGAGGTCACCGCCATCGGCGAGAACACCATCACCGTGAACGGCAAGACCCTGAACACCGCAGATTCCAAGACCTACGAGATTACCTCCAAGGCCGGCGGTTCCTCCGTCAAGGCTGCTACGGTTGCCGTGGGCGACACCGTCAAGGTCATGGTCAATGGCGATCAGGCCGAGACCGTCTACAAAGCCTTTGTCGCTGAAGAGTACAAGGCTCCTGTGTCTGGCACCCCCGGCAAGAAGACCCTGAAGAACTTCCTGGCTACCGCTATGGAGCCTGTGGGCACTGCCCTGTACGTCTATGGCGGCACCTGGGATTGGCAGGATGTGAACTCCTCCAACCAGTCCATGACCATCGGCCTGTCTCAGAGCTGGATCGATTTCTTCCAGAGCCAGGACAAGACCTACCACTATAAGAATCCCAATCCCGCTGAGAGTTACTATCCCCACAACGCATGGAACCAGTATTATTACGCTGGTATTGACTGCTCCGGCTATGTTGGCTGGTCTGTCTACAACCTGATGAACACCGAGAACAGCACCGTGGCCGACAACAAGGGTTACGTGATGTCCGCTACCAAGCAGGCTGGTGTCTTCGCTTCCAATGAGGGCTGGGGCACCATGGATATGGGCGATGTGCTGATGGATGAAACCACCGGCAAGCCTTGGGTCGATGAGGACGGCGATGGCCGCCGCATCTATGAGGGCCATGAGTTCAAGCCTGGCGACATCTTCTCCATGAACGGCCATGTGTGGATCTCCCTTGGCACCTGCAAGGATGGCTCCATCGTATTTATGCACTCCACCCCCAACACCACCAACGGTGCCGGTGTGCAGATCAGCGCCATCGGTCCTAACAAGAACTGCGAGGCCTATAAGCTGGCCAACCAGTACATGAACAAGTACTTCCCCCAGTGGAGCGAGCGCTACGGTGACCAGGTCCTGTGTTTGACCTTTGACAGCTATACCAAGGTTTATGGTGACTATGCTGGTAAGTTCAGCTGGAACCTGAAGAATGGCGTGATCTCCGATCCTGATGGCTATGCCGATATGACTCCTGCCGAGATCCTGGCTGATCTGTTCCATGAGAACACCGGCAGCTCCAGCGGCGGCAGCGATCACTCCGATCCCACCTATGCCATCCGCGCCTCTGCCGGAAAGGGCGGCTCCATCAGCCCCAAGGGCACCGTCCGTGTGGAGAAGAACGATTCCAAGACCTACACCATCACCGCTGACAAGGGCTACGCCATCGCTGACGTGACCGTCAACGGCAAGAGCGTGGGCGCTGTGGACTCCTACACCTTTAAGAATGTCACCAGCGACCAGACCATCCGCGCCACCTTTGCCCTGGAGGGCGCTGCGGAGCAGCCCGGCTTCTCCGACGTCTCCAAGAACGACTGGTTCTATGACGCGGTGCAGGACGCCGTGGACATGGGCCTGATGGCCGGTGTCTCCGCCGACCGCTTCGATCCCAAGGGCACCGTCACCCGCGCCATGGTCGCCCAGATCCTGTACGCCCGTGAGGGCAAGCCCACCGTCTCCGGCGCGGCTGCCATCTCTGACGTGCCTGCAAATGCCTGGTTCCACAATGCCATGCAGTGGGCCAAGGGCCAGGGCGTGATCGCCGGTTACCCCGACGGCCGCATGGATCCCAACGCCCCTGTCACCCGTGAGCAGCTGGCCGTAATTCTCCACAGCTACGCCCAGAAGAAGGGCATGAATGTGTCCAAGACCGCCGACCTGTCCGGTTATGCCGACTCCGCCGCCGTCTCCGTCTGGGCCAAAGACGCCATGAGCTGGGCTGTGGGCAGCGGCCTGATCTCCGGCCGGAGCGCCTCTACCCTGGCGCCTGCCGGCTCCGCCACCCGCGCAGAGTGCGCCGTGATCTTCACTCAGATGTTCCAGAAGTAACGCGCCCCTGTTTGCGTCCCGCCTCCCGGACCTGAAATGGGTCCGGGAGGCACAACCCGACGGCCGATTTTCCCCGGCGCGGCGTCTGCCCTGCCGAGAGAGCCAACCGGCCTCATCCCACCATAAGTTTGGAAGGCAGGAATGATAGCTATGAAACCTTATGCACTGATCGATCTGCACTGTGATACCCTGACCGACTGTAAGTACAGCAGCGGTTTGGGAACCGACACCCTGGACGACCCCCAGCGTGTCCTGTCTCTGTCCAGCATCCCCGAGGGGGTTCACTGGGCCCAGTTTTACGCCATTTTTATCCCTGACGAATGCCGGGGCGAGGACGCCATCCGCTATTACGAGGCCAACCGGGACAACTTCATCCGCCAGATGGACAAATTCTCCGACCGCGTAAAGCGCTGCCGCACCTGCGCCGATATGGAGGAGGCTTTCCAGTCCAATCGGACCGCCGCCTTCCTCAGCGTGGAGAACGGCTCCGCCCTGGCCGGTGACCTGGACCGGGTCCGCCTGCTGGCTGAGGATGGGGTCAAGGCCATCACCCTCACCTGGAACGGTGAGAACGAGATCGGCTCCGGCCACGTCAGCGAGCACGGCCTGAGCGATTTCGGAAAGAAGCTGATCCCCGAGCTGGAGAAGTACCACATTCTGGCGGACGTCTCCCATCTGAACGACGCCGGCTTCGCCGACCTGCTGGAGGTGGCTCAGAAGCCCTTTACCGCCACCCACTCCAACGCCCGCGCCGTGGCCCCCCACAAACGCAACCTCACCGACGACATGATCCGGGAGATGGTGCGCCGGGAGTGCCTCATCGGCCTGAACTACTTCGTGGCCTTCCTCCGTGAGGACCGGAATGTGGAAAGTCTGGACGACCTGTACCGCCATGTGGACCACTTCCTCTCCCTGGGGGCGGAGAAGTGCCTGGCTCTGGGCTCCGACTTCGACGGCGCCCAGCTCCCTGAGTGCCTGGACTCCCCTGCCAAGGCGGCCGGGATCTATGAGTATCTGCTCTCCCGCAACATCCCCGAGCCGGTGGCCTCCGGCATCCTCTATCAGAACGCACTGGACTTTTTCCACAGAAACAGCCTGTAAGTCCTAAAAAACGCTTGCTTCCCGCCGCCCGGGACGGCATAATAGAGCATACAGTATAAGCAGCAGTCAGGAGGAGGCACAGTGATGTCAGAGAGTGTGTATTTGATCGGCGAGTCCCGCACCAACCTGGATAACGCCATCACCAAGATCTTCAATTCCTTTTACCTCGCCTTTGAGGTAGACCCGGAGACCGACCAGATCCTGCAATTCGGCTGCACCCATACGGTGGACCTGACCGAGACATTCCTCTCCCGCCTCTTTGTGGGGCAGAATCTGTGGGAGCGGAAAGAGACGCTGGAGGCAGAGCTGAACCGCCGCTACGGCGGCTCCTCCAAAAAGGCGATCGTGGTGGCCTATCTGGATGCCATCAAACGGTATCCCTCTTTGAAGGAAGCCGCGCGGCGGCATTCCTGAGACCGAATGCTCCGAGGGCGGCTGTCGTATGACAGCCGCCCTCGGAGCTTGATGTCAATTCAATTTTGGCAGATAGGCCAGGGGATTCACCGGCTCCCCGTCCGCCAGTAGTTCCAGGTGGAGGTGGGGCTCCAGGCCGCTCTCCGCCAGGGCTGTCCGCCCCACCTCGCCCAGCACGGCGCCGGTATCCACCAGGTCGCCCACCGCCACCGCGGTCTTCTGGGCCAGGTTGGAATACACCGCCGTCACCCCGTCCGGCTGAAGAATGGTCACCGTGGTGCCCATCATGGCGTCGTCATACACCTCAGCCACCTGGCCCTCTCCGGCCGCCAGCACCTTCCGGCCCTCCTCGGCGGCGATGTCGATCCCCCCATGGGTCCGCCAGTCCCCCATGGTCTCGTCATAGGCCAGGGCCTCCACCGTGAAGCCCCGGAGCACCTGCCCCTTCACCGGCCAGGTGTAGACCACCTCCCGGGGCTGCGCCGGTGCGGCCGTCTCCGCGTCCTTCTTCGGTTGAGGATCGTCCGGCTGAGCCGCCGGCTCCGGCGTAGGCTGAGGCTGGTGGGACTGCTCGCCGGGAAAGACCGCGCTGCTGTCCGGCAGGGTGACGCTGGGGTTCGCTGTGACCGGCTCCTGCGCCGGCTCGCTCCCGCTGACGGAGCGGATGAGATAATAGCCCGAAATTCCAATTGCGGCGACGCACAGGAACAGGACTATGTAGAAGCCCTTTCCCAGCACGAAGTCGCCCAGTTTTTCCAATCGGTTCCGTTTCATGGAAACCACCTCCGAAACCTATTGTGGACAGGCTCGGGGCACATTATACCCGTAGGCTTCCATTTTTTCAGCGTCCGCGGGAAAGGCGTACAGAAATGTGAAACTTGGATAGACGGATTCCCTAGAGATGTGGTATACTTTATCCACGAAACTTGTCAAAGTGAGGAAACAGCCATGTACCGTACCATTACCCTTTCCAATGGAGCCCTGCTTTTGACTGAATACATTCCGGGGGCCCGCTCCGCCGCCCTCGGATTTTTCGTGGGGGCGGGCTCCCGCCACGAGCGCGCCACAGAAAACGGCGCGGCCCATTTTATTGAACACCTCTCCTTTAAGGGCTCTGACCGGCGCTCCGCCGCTGACCTGGCCCGGGAGATCGACGCCATCGGCGGTCAGGTCAACGCCTATACCACCAAAGAGAGCACCTGCTACTACGCCCGGTGCCTGGACCGCCACCTGGACCGGGCCTCTGACCTGCTGTGCGATATGCTGTTCCATTCCCGCTTCGCCCAGGAGGATGTAGAACTGGAGCGGAGCGTGATTCTGGAGGAGATCGGGATGTACGAGGATGCCCCGGAGGACCTGTGCGCCGACCGGCTGTCCATGGCGGTCTATAAGGGCCGCCCCCTGGGCCGCCCCATCCTGGGCCGCTCCTCTACCCTGAATGAGATGACGGGGGAATCCCTGCGCCAGTGGCAGGCGGAGCACTACTGTCCCGGCTCTATCGTGGTTGCCTTGGCAGGCCGCTTTGAGGAGCGCCACATCACCGCCCTGCGGGAACGGCTGGCCGCCCTGCCCGCCTCCGCACCCCGCCGGATGCGGGACGCGGTCTACCACCCCGCTGTCACCGTGCGCCGGAAGGCCATTGAGCAGAACCATCTGATCCTGGCCTACCCCGGCCTGTCCTATCGGGATGACCAGCGCTACGCCCTGCTGCTGCTCAACTCCATCCTGGGGGGAGGCTGCTCCTCCCGCCTCTTCCAGGAGCTGCGGGAGAAGCGGGGGCTGTGCTATACCGTATATTCCTATGTGGCCGACCATGCGGACACCGGTCTGCTGGGTATCTATACCGCCACCGGCAGCGAACAGGAGGCTCAGGCCCTGGATGCCGTGCGGAACATCGTCAGCGACCTGGCTGAGCATGGTCCCACCCAGGAGGAGTTGGACCGTGCCCGGGAACAGGCTCAGGCCGGCCTTCTAATGGGCCTGGAGTCCGTCCAGTCCCGAATGAGCCACCTGGGCGCCTCCGGCCTTCTGTACGGCCGGGTGCGGGAGGTCGATGAGCTTCTGGAGTGCTATGAGCAGGTGACTCGGCAGGAGCTGCGCCAGCTGGCCCAGCATCTCTTCCGCCCTCAGGGGGCCTCTCTCTCTGCTGTGGGCCGGGTGCGCGCCGCGGAGGAGTACGCCGGCTGGCTCGCCCACTGACCTTTCCTCACAGAATACAAAAACACACGGCTCCCGTTGGGAGCCGTGTGTTTTCTGTCTGGATCGAAATCACTCAAACCGCCGCATTTTCCTTGTTCTTATGGCGGCTGAACAAGGCCTTCCGCTTGGTACCGTCCGGATTCTCGCGCCGAATCAGCAGATAGAAGGCGGGCATCAGGAACATGGCCAGCACCGTGGAGGCCACCAGGCCGCCGATGATGATATAGGCCATATCCTTCATCATGCTCATGCCGCTGTCGGTAGAGAAGATCATCGGCACCATGGAGATAATGGTGGTCAGGGTAGTCATCAGGATGGGGCGCAGACGGGTGGTGCCCGCCTCCACCAGGGCCTCACCCAGGGGCATGGTCCGGCGCAGCTGGTTGGTGCCATCCACCAGATAGATGCCGTTGTTCACCGCAATACCCACCAGCATTAGGAAGCCCATCAGGCCCAGAATGCTCATGGGGCGACCGGACAGGAACATCAGGCCGATAGAGCCCACCAGGCTCAGAGGAATGCACAGCATGACCATGATGGACAGCTTGGGGGAGTCGAACTGGATGCCCATGACCAAGAACACCAGGAAGATGGCGGACAGCAGGGCGGTACTTACGCTCTGGGTGGCCTCCTCCGTGGTGGAGTCCAGCGATCCGGTCCCCACCGTGACCCCCTCGGGAAGGGTCAGCCCCCGCACCGCGCTGTCGATGGCGCTGGCCGCGGTGTACTTGGCGGTATCCGTTGTGGTGGCCGTGACAGTAACGCTGTACTGCCCGTCCTGCCGGGTGATGCTGGGCAGGGTGGTGATGTACTCCACGTCAGCGATGTCCCGCAGAGTGATCATACGGCCGCTCTGGGTGGCAACAGGGTAATCCAGAAGGGTCGTGATGTCATCATACTTGCCCTCAGGGTACTCCAGCACCACATCGTACTCCGAATCGGAGTCTCCATAGTTGTCCAGGGTGGTAGCGGTCATGCCGTTGAGCAGGTAATAGACCTGCATGGCCACTGCGGATTCCGTGGTCCCCAGGGCCTGAGCCTTCTGGGAGTTCACCACCAGGCGGCCCTTAACGCGGCTCTGGTCGAACTCGTTGGCCACCCGGATCACGCCGGGGACCTGGCCCATGGCGTCGGCCACCTGATCCGCACCCTGCTCCAGGATGTCCAGGCTGTCGGCCACCAGGGTCACATCTTTGGTATTGCCCCCTCCCATCATGGCGCCCATGCTGGAGTCGCCGCTGGTGGGAGTGACCGCCAGGTCCATGCCGGGGGAGCTGCCGAAGCGGTTGGTGTACTCCTCCACCGCCGCCTCACTGCTGCGCTTGCAGCCGTCCACCGCGTAGGCGGTGAAGGTGGCGGTGTTCTCCGATGCGCTCAGAGTCACCTTTTCAAAGTTGGGATCCGCCAGGAGGGCATCTTCCAGGTCTTGGATCCGCTCGTCCATGACCGACAGCTTGGTGCCGGAGCGGAAGGTGGCCTCCAGGCTGACGCTGCCGTCATAGTTGTCCGGCATCAGCACAAACTCCATCTGGCTGGCCAGCAGGATGGCCGCCAGGAAGCAGGCCACGCCCACCGAGACCACCCTGCCAGGGCGGCGCAGCAGGCCGGGCATGACCCGGCGGTAGAAGGCACGGAACCGGGCCAGGAGCCGGTTGATGGGCAGTTCCTCCTTCGCCTTTGGCTTGAGCCATACGAAGGCCAGGGGGACCACCACCACAGCGCATAGGAAGGAGGAGAGCATGGTCAGCAGAATAGTCCAACTCAGGGGACCGGACATCATCCCCACCAGGCCTTCGGCCATCGCCAGGGGGATATAGACCACCACGGTGGTCAGCGTACCGGCCAGGGTGGACATGATCATGGTGGAGGTGCCCTCCACCGCCGCCTCCCGGAAGTCCAGGCCGTTCTCTCGGGAGCGCATACAGCTCTCCAGAATGACGATGGAGTTATCCACGATCATGCCGATGGCGATGATGAGGGAGGTGCCGGTCATCAGGTCGATGGCAAAGCCGGCAAAGTTCAGAAGGATCACCGCCAGCAGGATGGACAGGGGCATACTGATGCCCACGATCAGGCTGGCCCGCAGGTCGCCGAAGAAGAGGAACAGCACCAGCATGGTCAGGATGATGCCGGTGATCAGGGTGTTCAGCACCTCTCCCAGGGTCTCCATGATGCTGTCCGCCTCGTTGTAAATAACCTCGAAGCTCAGGCCGTCTACGCTGTACTGGTCTAAAATTTCCATGACGTCCTCGCAGACGTCCACGGTGGCGGCGCTGTCCTGCTTGGTCACACTGAGCATGACGCTGTCGCCGCCGTTGTAGCGGCTGAGGTTCTCCGCATCCTTCTCATACACGTTGAAGAAGGTGCACAGATCCCCCAGGGCCACCATCTGGCCCGACGGGGTCTGGATGGGCAGGTTCCGGAAGTCGGCGTTCACATCCACGCTGCCGTAGACGCCCAGGGCGATGTCCTGGGTGCCTAGGGTGACGTCACCCACCGGCATATCAAAGTCGGCCGCCGCAATGGCGGAGCCCACCGCCGAAATGGAGAGGTGGTACTGCTGAAGGGCCGCCTCATCCAGCACGATGCGCAGATACTCGTCCTGGGCCCCGGTGACCTCCACCTGGGCCACGCCGCCCACGCTCTCGATCACCGGCACCACCGTGTCGTTGAGGTAGCTGGCCGCGTCCATCCCCTCGTGGGCCACAGCGGAGAGGATCATGGTGGGCATGAAGTCGGCGCTCAGCTCCATGATCAGGGGGTCCTCGCAGTCCTCCGGGAGAGTGGGCATCAGGTTGTCCATGGAGTTCTTCAGGTCGGAGTAGACCTCATCCATGTCCACACCGTACTTATAGGTCAGCTGGAGCATGGCGTAGTTGTCAAAGGAGTAGGAGTTGACGCTGTCGATGTCGGACAGGGTCTCGCACTCGTCCTCAATGGGCTGGGTGACCAGCCGGTCGATGCTGTCGGCGTCCGCCCCAGGCCAGGTGACCATCACCAGCTCCATGGGCATCTCCATGTCAGGCATATACTCCAGGGGCATCCCGGTCAGGGAGGCCGAGCCGAACACCACCACGGCCAGGATCATCAGGATCACCGAGGTGGGCCGGCGCAGGATCAATCGAATCAGTTTCATGGATTACGGCGCCTCCGTCCCGCCGGCGGCACTGCCGGAGGCATCCGATGTGCCGGAGGCGTCAGCAATCCCTTCCGCTTCCTCCTGTCCGGCCAGGCGGATGGGCGCGCCGTCCTTCAGTCCGGCGGACCAGGTGGTGATCACCTCATCCCCGGCGGTCAGTCCGCTGGTGACGGCGATGGTATCCGCGGTGTACAGGCCCACCGTTACCTCGGTGCGCACCACGGTCCCGTCCTGGGCCACATAGACATAGGCGTTGCCCTCGTCAAAATAGACCGCGTCGCTGGGGATCAGGATGGCCCCGCTGGACCGGTAGGCGGTGGTGGTCAGTTCCACCGCCAGGCCGTCAGGCAGGGACTGGGCCTCGTTGATGACCGCCTTGACCTTGAACAGGCCGGTGGCCGCGTCCACCACGCCGCTGATCTCCGTCACCGCGCCCTGATAGGTACGGCCATCACTGACCACCGAGACCTCCTGGCCGGCGGTCAGGGTCTGGCGCACCTGGTCGGTGACGTAGAAGGTGACCGTTTTATTGCTGCCGTTGGAGATGACAAAGGCCACCGTTCCGGAGGCAGCAAAGTTATTCAGGGTCAGATTGACCGCCTCCACCACCCCGGAGATGGGGGCGGTCATGTTATAGAGGGACAGCTGGTACTGGGCGGAGTTCACGCCCACCTGGGCGGACTGGATCCCCGCCCGGGCGGAGCTCAGGCCGGCCCGGGCCGCCTCGACCCCGGCCTGGGCGGACAGCAGAGCCTGGTTGGCCTGGTCCACCTCCGCCTGGGAGGCGGCGCCCATCTCAAAGAGGTGCTGGGTATCCTCATAGTTATCCTGGGCCAGACGCAGCTGCTCCTCCAGCACCGGCAGGTCGGCGCCGCCGTAGCCCGCCTGGGCGCTGTTATAGCTCTCCTGGGCACTCTGATAGGCCGCCTGGGCATTCTGGAGGGCCAGGCGGGCACTCTCGTCGTCGATGCGGCACAGGGGGTCCCCGGCGGAAACCGTGTCACCCACCGAGACCATGACCTCCTCCACATTGCCGGAAACCAGAGAGACCACGCTGGCGGTGCCCTCTGCGGAAATGGTCCCGATATAGGTGCTCTCGGTGCTCAGTTCGCCGGTCTGTGCGGCGGTGGTCTCCACTGTCACCGTCCGGTCCAACATGGGTTCCTTCTCCTCCGCACAGCCGGCCAGCGTCAGGGCCAGCGCTGCGCAGAGCACAGCGGAAATGGTACGTTTCATGGGGTGATCTTCCATCCTTTCTCTTACATCAGGCCCTGCTCCACCGCCCAGCGGTAGCTGGTGCGGGCGGAGAGCAGATCCCTCCAGGCCCCGTCCACTGCGGACTGGGCGGCCGCCAGGTCATCCTGAGCGGCCAGCAGCTTCATCTTGGATACCTGACCCAGCTCATACCGCTTCTGGGTGGTCTCCAGCACCGTCTGCTGCCAGGCCAGGGCGGAACGCTTGCTGTTCAGGGTGTTCTCCTTGTCCGCCAGGGAGTCATACAGGGTGCGGAAAGAGGTCTCAAATTCCTGGAAGGCGGACTGATAGGTCAGCTTGGCGGCCGCCCAGGTGTGCTCGGCAGCCTGGAGCAGGTACTGCTTCCGGGAGCCCCGGTAGTCGCTCTGGGCGTCGTTCCAGTCCTCCTTGGCGTCCTTCAGCGTCTTTTCCGCATTGCGGAGGGTCCAGCTGGCCGCCTTGGCTGCGGCCAGATCGGCCTCATAGTCTGGCGCGGTCCACCCGTCCTCCCCCTGGACAGGCAGGGCGCCCAGGGAGATCTCCCCGGTGGGCTCCTCGCCGATCAGAGTCTGAAGCTGAGATTTATAGGTCGTGATCGTGGTATCCAGCGTATTCAGCTGGCTGACCACCTGGGTGCGCTGCGCCTCCACCTCGTCCACGGTCTGCCTGGACACCTGGCCCAGCTGCTGGCGCAGGCGCAGCTCCTCCAGGCTCCGGTCCAGGGCGGCCAGGCTCCGCTGGCCGTCGGCGGCCTGCTGCTCCAGGCCCACCAGGGTGATGTACAGGGTCTGACCGGCGGCCACCATCTGATCCACCGTGCTGTTCAGCTGCCAGACCACATCGGCGTTGTCCGCCTGGACCTCGCCGTCCTTCAGGTCGTCAAAGGTGTCCCGCAGAGAATCGTATGCGTTGGCCAGGGAGCTGTCATCCCCGCCCACCATCGTGATGTACCACTGGGCGTTGGCAATGTCGTTGAGCTGCCGCCGCAGGTCCTCATACATCAGGTCGTAGTCGATCCCCTCGATCCCGCTGATGTTCTCTGAGAGCACCCGGGCGCTCAGGCTCCCCGACCGGATCCGGCTGTCCAGATTGGCCCAGGTCACCGTCCCCTCCGGGTCCGGCGGAAGCTTTGTTTCCTCCTGTACCTCCTGGGAGGCGCTGCCCGCGGTTCCTTCCTGCTGGCTCTCGGCGGCCATCGCCGGCCCCGTCAGTGTGCCGGCCGCCATCACAGCGGCCAGCAGCAGAGCAAATGTTCGTCTCATGGGATGATCCTCCATTTTTCACATCGGTCATTCGTCCGGTTCGTGTCTCTGTCAGTTTTCATCATAGTCTCCAAAGGTAAACTCAACGTAAACAAGGCCGGGATCCCCTCTGTGCACACTCACTGTTTTCCTCTCCGGCCGTCCGGTGCTCTTCGTCAAAATCACAGAAGGCAAAAAAAGCGCAGGAAGTTTACATTGGGTTTACCAGGCTCCGTTACCCTCAACATATAAGGGGCATTGCAGCATCCCGTCCACAGCGGGACACCCGGCTTTGACGTGGACCGCTCTTCTCTTTATACTATACTGTATCAGTACCAAGCAATCGAAACAGATCAGGCGGTTCACACCGCCCTCCGGGAGGCGGCCCCTCTCCGAGCATGAGCCCGGGGCCGGTTCCCCATCTCGACACAAAGGAGCGATGGAGATGGCAACCATCTTGCTGGTGGAGGATGAGGCCTCCATGCGCCTGCTCACCTGCGCCAAGCTGAAGCATCAATTTACCATCATCTGCGCCAAGGACGGCGTGGAGGCTCTGGAGCTGCTGGAGCGGCAGCCCGTGGATCTGATCATCGCCGATGTGATGATGCCCCGGATGGACGGCTATACCCTGGTCCAGACCCTGCGGGACCAGGGCAATGGCATCCCGGTGCTGCTTCTCACCGCCAAGCAGTCCTTCGAGGACAAGCGCCGGGGCTTCTCCTCCGGCGTGGACGACTACATGACCAAGCCGGTGAACTACGAGGAACTGACCTGGCGGATCAACGCCCTGCTCCGCCGGGCCCATATCGCCAGCGAGCGGCGGATCGTCATCGGCCCGGTGGTGCTGGACTCCAACACCTATACCGTCTCCCGGGGCGAGCAGGTGCTGGAGCTGCCCAAAAAAGAGTTCGAGCTGCTCTATAAGCTGCTCTCCTACCCCGGCCAGATCTTCACCCGGAATCAGCTGCTGGACGATATATGGGGCTTCGACTCCGAGAGCGGGGAGGACACCGTCAAGACCCACATCAGCCGCCTGCGCAACAAGCTGCGCGCCATCGAGGAGTTTCGGATCATCACCATCAAGGGTCTGGGCTATAAGGCGGAGGTGCTGGAATGAAGCGGAAACAGAGGCCCAACGTCAGCCTTCTGCTGTGGCTGACCAAGGAGTTTATCATCCTGTCCATCCTGTCCAATCTGGTCTGCACCGCCCTGTACATGGCGGGCTCCTGGCTCCTGACCGGGACGCCCCTCCCCGCTTCCCAGTCCAGCGGCCTGGGGCCCCTGCTGTTCCTCATCTGCTCCACCGTCATCCTGGGCTGCGGTCTGAACTACCGCTTTAACCAGTTTCTCACCGGCCTGGCCGGGGGGCTGCGCGGCGTGGCGGAGGGCAACTTCTCCCTGCGGCTGGACCCCCGCCGGGCCGGCCCGC
>OGHF01001045.1_pt1 | contig 17378 bp, 16 predicted proteins | sample 1571481 | NCBI WGS metagenome assembly OGHF01 (sample SAMEA2581952, study PRJEB24529) | metagenome | biome: Human gut stool | place: China | collected 2011
GAGGCGTTTCCCATAAAACCGCAGCGCCCCCGGTTTCCATGACAGGAAGCCGGGGCGGTTTTTTGCGCCATGCACCGGAACCCCTCTCCCCCGGGCGGGGGAGAGGGACGGAGGGCCATGCGGCAGGGTCATAACTTGGAGGATTATTATGCACAACTGGGAGAGTGTCTTCGGATGCTCTCCCTTTACTTTTGCAGGGCAGTCCGTGTGGATCGTCCTGTTTCTTTATATAAGGAGACAGATTATGATCTTTCATGCAATGACCGAACGCTACGAGGAGATCACGGTTTGCGGAAAGCCTGCGCTGTTTACCAGTATCCGCATCAAGAGAGATACTGTCCCGGACGGTCTGTATGCCTACGATGTCCGGCATGACGATGAGTGCAGGGGCATCCCTTGTGAGATCGCACCCTTTGTACATTCAAAATGAGAATGCCGTGTTCCTTTTTTGTGGCTTGTGTAGGATGGACAACCATACCGTCCAGCCCAATCTGTATAATGGGGGCAGAAAAATAAGTCAAATAGGAGAAAAACGTATGAGAAAATTTTTGATGGTGCTGTTGAGCATTGCATTTGTGCTGAATCTTGCGATTGTGATTGGGCTGATTGGCGGATATGGTTCGCCACGCCGGGCGCTTTACACCATCACAGACGAGTTGATGAATAGTGCCTATCGCTTCAAAAGAGGTTGGCAATTTAAGAATAGTCTACCTTGACTTTTTATCGCAATTTTCAAAAATAGCGCCAATCAAAACGGCATATTTGCGATATGCAGTTTGCGGATGTTGCTTGTGCATTAAAAACGCAAACTGCTATAGAAGATGGACAGACAGGCTGTCCATCTTTTTTTGTATACTGGGGTTGTGCAAAAGAAACAAAAATTTTTTGTAATTCCGTGAAACGACAAAAGTTCATACAAAGAATTGCAGGGATAGTTGTGTTGTGTTACAATGAGCAGAGAAGGAGAATGAACCGTGCGTAATAGTAGATTGGACCGGATACTCTATATTCAGCAGGTGCTGGTACAGGGCGGTGTGCTGAACAAACAGCAGACGGCTGACCGCTTCGGTGTCAGCGAAAAAACAATCCAGCGCGACCTTGACACCCTGCGCAATCATTTTGCAGACAGCGAGCCGCGCCGGGAGATCTTATACAACTCCGCAAAGGGTGGCTATCTGCTGGATGATACGCTTTCGCGCTTCCTCACCAGCAGCGAAATTCTGGCAGTGTGCAAGATCCTGCTGGAAAGCCGCTCCATGGTCAAGGAGGAGATGTTCCCCATTCTGGACAAGCTGGTGCAGGTGTGCACCCCGCTGGACCGATTGAATCAGGTCAAAGATCTCATCAGCAACGAACGCTTTCATTATGTTGAGCCGCAGCATGGCCGGAAGTTTATCGAGAGTCTGTGGGAGATTGGTACGGCAGTAGAAAATCACAATGTTATGGAAATTACCTACTGCCGCACCCATGACGGCGAGAGCCGTGTGCGCACCATTGAGCCGGTGGGCATCCTGTTCAGTGAGTATTATTTCTATCTGGCAGCGTTCATCGAGGGCATCGACAAGGATAAGCATTTCCAGAACCCGCAGGATAATTCCCCGACCATTTACCGCATCGACCGTATCCAGAACTATAAGACCCTCGAACGGCACTTTGCCCAGCGCTATACCGACCGTTTTCAGGAGGGCGAGATGCGCAAGCGCATCCAGTTTATGTACGGCGGTGAATTGCAGACCATCCGGTTCGAGTACACCGGGCCGAGTCTGGAATCTGTACTTGACCGTCTGCCCACTGCAAAGGTTTTGCAGGTGACGGAAAAGGGCTGGATCGTGGAAGCAGAAGTGTTCGGAACGGGTATTGATATGTGGGTGAGAAGTCAGGGGGACTATATTCGGGTGTTCCCTAGTCAATAACAGCGTCAGAATTTTTGAGGAGGAAAAAACATGCTTTGCACACGCGTTGTCACTACCCAAGAGGGCTTTGAAAAAGCCTTGAAAGATAAGGTGGATGAGATATGGCTTAAAGGCAGTTATGCGGAAGAGCTCATCAAAAAGTATGATATTGAGACGAAAGAGCGAAAGACCTCGGATGGAAAGCATTGGGGAGTAATGCTGGGTGCATGTGCGGCTACATTTTTGCTGCCCGGTATAGCTGTATTGCCGGCATTGGGCGTTGAGATGGCTGCTGCGGCACGGCTATTGGAAATTGGAGAACCGCTAAAGTATTATGAGCTCGTTGCATGTGAGAAGGGAGCTCTGCTGCTAAAGCGAAAAACTAAAAAGGTGAAGGAAAAAGAGTAAATATGCTTTTTGTGAATGCGAAAGGGCAGGCGGAAAAGAGCCTGAACCGTGAACAGGTCGAATACAGAAAATGCTATCAGGAGGCGCTGAGTAGCGCGGAAGCATTGCTCGACATCCGGCATGAGGCGGTCCAGATTCTGCATGAATGCGAGGCGTATCTTCAGAAGGTCACGGACCATCCCTACAAGTACGACCTGAAAAGCCGCAAGGTCAATAAGGACTTTCAGGAGCTTGAAAAGAAGCTCAAAAATTATAAGGAGCACAAAAGCGGAGCAGGCTTTCTGCTCGGCACCGGCGTCGCAGTGCTGGGGCCGAATGTGATGCTGGCGGCGGCAACAACCTTCGGCACGGCCTCGACCGGCGCAGCTATCAGCTCTCTGGGCGGCGCAGCGGCAGTCAATGCGGCTTTTGCATGGCTGGGCGGCGGCGCACTTACGGCGGGCGGCGCGGGCATCCTGGGCGGTCAGGCACTTCTCGCACTGGCTGGCCCGGTCGGCATTGCGGTGGCTGCGAGCTGCTCTGCGGCAGCGGGACTTTTTACGGCGGCCAACAAGAGAAAAGCACAGCAGGTAGAGGTGGATACTGCGGCGCTCAAGAGCGAGATCACCCTGCTGCGGGGTGTGAAAAAACGAGTAGAGGCCCTGTAGGCTGAGACGGCATCCCTGAACCGACTGGTGAAGAAGGAACTGGATGAGTTGAAAGCCCTGAAAAAGCAGGAGTACAGCAGCTTTTCCGGCACAGAGGCTAAGAAGCTGGCAACGATGATGAACAATGGGCAGTCCCTGAAGGAAAAGGTCGTCGAAATCATTCCGCTGGGCCGGTGACAGGAGGAAAGCAGGATGCAAAAACAGCTGGAAATGTCGCGGTATCACGCTGAGGTGAAAAAACTGGATGCCCGGATGGACTGGTGCGATAAGTACGAGTTCGGTCTGGCGGCGTTCTGCGGTGCGATGGCGGGCTTCATTGATGTCTTTTTTGTGCAGTCGCCGGCAGCAAAGACTTCATTGCTGGGACTCTCGGATGCCGCAGCAGATGAGATGGTGAAGAAGTTTGCGCGGTTCACGGGCTGGAAGCCTAGAGCTGGCAACGAGAACAATGTGGCCTCTGCCATCGGCTATCTGGAGCGGACGTTTCGGGTCAACTACGACCAGAAGAACAGTGTAGAGGTGGGCGGTGCGGTCAAACTCTCGACCAAGAACCACCACATCAAGTCACTGGCACATTCGCCGGACGTGGTAGGCCTGTTCTTCTCCATTCTGGACCAGTTTCAGGGCAAATCGTCCTTCCTCGACAACGGAAAGATCATCCGCGTCGATACCAGCGGAGGGGATTTTGAGCTGAAAGGCGGAAACTTCCCCGCAAAGCTCTTTTCGGGCTTTGCAAACTGGCTGGGCCATATTATGTCGGACGCCGCCGGCAGCACTGGCAGCCGGGGCAATGGAGGTCGCGGCACCGGTGTGCCGATGCCTTTTATGGAGCTGACACAGTTCTGTAAATTTGGCCGGTTCCAGATAGGCAAAGACCGTCAGAACTTCGCCGATCTTATGGTACGGACTTTCCAGAACGGCTACGATGCCCGTTTCGGCGCGGCGACAATGGGACCGGTGCTCTTCCAGCAATTGGCAACCAGTGCGTGCTGGGCCATCAAGCGGCATCTGGTGGATAAGAAGCCTTGGGCGGACTGCGTCCCCTCGGACAACTACGGCAGCTATCGGATGATGCAGCTCGTCTCCAACGGGACGCTCTGCCTCATCGATACGGGCGATGCCGCCCTGAGAAGCGGCGGCAACGCGCTGACCTTCTGCCTGCATTTCAATTTTGCGGCGGCGCTGCGGCTGGCCTATCTGGTGCTGAAGGAGATCGACATCCGGCTGGGCGCTGTGCTGGAAGAGAAACTCAAGAAGTTCTATAATGAGATTTTACGGAGTTCTACCCCGGAGGAACAGGCGTATCTCCGGCAGATGGACTTGCGGCTGCAAAATCATCAGGCCCGACTGGACGAGCTGTACTGCAGTTACTGCGCCAGCGTGGAAGAAGAATACCGGCGCTTTTCCGGTCAGGTAAGGACGATGGACAGCATCTGGACAAGGCAGACAGCAAAGGCGGCGGCTTCTGTCCGGCTGGCTGAATCCAGCGGTGTGAGAAAGGAGAAAATCATCCACTCGACCAAAGAACTGGATGAGCAATTTGGTAATCGGGAACGAAAAGGATTCTTTGGAATCTTTAGAAAGTGAGGAAGATAAAATGGCGGAAAATAATAAGCTCCCGAAGCTGAATATTATGATAGTCGGCAAAACGGGCGTGGGCAAAAGCACCCTGCTCAACAGTCTGTTCGGAGAAAATCTGGCTCTTACGGGCAGTGGTGAGCCTATCACCGAAAAAATCCATAAGTTTGAGACGGAGGGCTTCCCAATTTCCATCTACGATACCCCTGGCATGGAGTTGGATGGAAAACATTCAGCAGAGAATCTGCTGAATGACATTACCGGACAAATACAGAAGATGATGCAGTGCAATGACACTGAGCAGGCTATCCACTGTGTCCTTTACTGCATTAATGCCGCATCTAGCCGAATCGAAAAGGCAGAGATGGATTTCCTGCAAAAGCTGACGGAAAGCACCAGTCAGTGTAACACGCCGGTTATTCTAGTGCTGACGCAGGCGTTCTCCGAGAAAAAAACAGGAGAGATGACGGCGATGCTCCGAAATATCAGACTTCCGATTCGTGGAATTATCCCCGTTCTGGCACAGGACTACGAAATCGGTGGAGGCTTTCCGACCATAAAGGCTTATGGCCTTGACAAGCTTGTCGATGTGATGAGTGATGTGTTGCCGGAGGCAGTGCGGGATACGTTTGTCGCGATTCAAATCGTAAATCTTGACGCCAAACACGCCAGTGCAAAAAAGACCGTCGCCGCAGCAGCCCTTGCGGCCGCAGCAACGGGAGCGGCGCCCATTCCGTTCTCGGATGCGGCACTTTTGGTTCCTGCGCAGGTGGCGATGCTGATGCGCATCACTGCCATTTACCGGATACCTATCCAGAAGGCTGCGCTGACGACCATTGCCACGGCAGCAGTCGGTACAGTGGGAACGACCATCTTGGGAAAGACCATCGTATCCAATGCTCTGAAATTCATCCCAGGCGTTGGCACAGTCGCTGGCGGAGCCATCTCTGCAACAACGGCAGCGGCGCTGACCACTGCACTGGGAAATACATACATCGGTTTGATGACCAAAATCGCAAAGGGTGAGATGAAGACAACGGACCTTTCGACAAAGGAAGGTCAGGAAACGTTTAAACGGGAATTCAAGGCGCAGATGAAGGCAGGAAAAGGCTGACTGCAACTTAATGGCGTTTGGGGTCGGCATCAAGAGGGTGCAGGCTCTGGAATAATAACACGGGAGGAACTGAAATGGACAAAGATAAGAAAAAATTCAGGAAGAAGCAGCAAAAGAAGCAGGGTGAACATAAACTGCTCATCCCACAAAAGAAGAAAAAAGCAAAAAGCGTTGCTCTGTATCTGTTGGGAAGTGCTGCTGTCACGGTTGGTATGGCGGCTGTGATGCCGAAGGTGATGGGCAAAGTGGGCCAGAAAATCTACACAGAAAGCCTGAAAAAGCAGGGTGACGACGATTGGACGCAGGAAATTCTGAACCGGAGACAGGCGGAAGCGGAAGCTGAGGAGGAAAAGAAAAATGGCTGAGTTCAATATTTACGATGCAGCGCAGGCGGCGCAGATGATCAAGGATGAGATTCAGGAAAGATACAACGATTTTAACACGCTGAATGTTGTGGTCATCGGCAAGACGGGTGTGGGCAAGAGCACCCTGATCAATACTGTGTTTGGTGACAGTGTGGCAGAAGTTGGTATTGGAACGCCTGTTACGCAGGCGATCCGAAAGCTTGAAAAAGAGGGAGTGCCTCTTGCAATCTACGATACTCCGGGTCTGGAACTTCAGGGAAACCATTCTACCGAAAATTTGCTGGAAGAAGTCAGCGAGCTCATCAATGAGGGCATCCGGCACAATGACGTCAACCAGGCGATCCACTGCATCTGGTATTGCATCAATACGACTTCGAGTCGCATTGAACCGACGGAGATGGATTTCCTGCGCAAACTGGGAGAAAATACCAAGAGATGCAATGTTCCGGTCATTCTGGTCCTGACACAAGCATTCTCCCCCAAAAAGACGGAAGAAATGGTCATGGTCATCCGGAAAGCAAATCTTCCGGTCCGTGAGGTCGTTCCCGTTCTGGCACAGGACTATGAAATCAGCGAAGTCTTTCCGAAAATCCCGGCGTTCGGCATCGATAAGCTGGTCGAAGTGATGAACAAACTGCTGCCGGATACGGTGAGAGATACATTTGTGGCACTGCAGATTGTCAGCATCGACCTGAAACGTGCGCGTGCGCGCGCAGTGGTCACAGGTGCTGCTGGTGCAGCTGCCCTGACAGGCGCAGCGCCTATCCCATTCTCGGATGCCGCTATTCTGGTGCCGACGCAGGTGTCTATGCTGGCCGGCATCACGGCTGTTTTTGGCCTTCCGCTGGGAAAATCGGCCCTGACGAGCATCGTTACGGCGACCATCGGCACGGCGGGCACAACGGTCCTAGGTAAAACGGTCGTGGCTAATCTGGTTAAGATGATCCCCGGTGCAGGCACTATTGTCGGCGCGGTGATCTCTGGTACAACGGCAGCTACGCTGACGGGTGCGCTGGGTGAAGCTTATATTGCTATCCTGACTAGAGTTGCCAGCGGCGATATAAGCTTTGCAGATCTAACCAGCAAGGAAGGAATGGAAGAGTTGCGACGTGAGTTCGAAAAACAGCTGCGGATGAGCAGAAGTTGATATAAATATAACTGAAAGCGTAGAGAAAAGGGTGATATAAAAGGTCTACTGCACTTTCAGGTTATTACAATCTTGGTCGATTGCACATACAATACAAGTATCACTTCACAAAACGGAGGGTACTTGTACTATGGTGGACTACGCCGACATCGGAAAACGCATCCGTGCCTGCCGCCTTGCAAAGGGCATGACGCAGGAGCAGCTGGCCAATGAGGTCGGCGTGGTGGTCACGCACATCAGCCATATTGAGACAGGCAACTCCGTGCCCAGTCTGAAAACGCTGATCGACATCATCAACGCGCTGGACTGCTCGGCAGACGAGTTGCTGTGCATTGAGATCAAAAAGGCAAAGCCGGTGTTCGACAGCTGGATGAGCGAACAGCTTGCAGATTGCTCTGCCGATGAGGCAAAGATCATCAAAGAAACGGTGGTCAGTCTGAAAAAATCGCTCCGAAAAGTGTACGGAAAGTCCTCTAAATACAGATATGACTAAAATTTCAAAAACTAAATGTCAGTTGATAGGTATTGAGTGTCTGAAAGAACACCAATAAACAGAATGAACCGCCTCGGTTTCCATAGTAGGAAGCCGGGGCGGTTTTTTATACAAAAAAGAGATCGTTTTTTATAGCTTTGATGAATTGGCGCAGAGTCATTGACAGCAGAAGGGCAGAAGCGTATCTTTGGAACAGAAGGCAGAACAGGGCCATAAATAGCAGTTTTCTTTACCTTGCAAGGACACTTTCGTTTTGATGAGGCACGACCCGGTGTGCCGCTTTTTTCATTTGCGGAGATAAAATGCAAAAAGTACGGATTATAGTACACATTATCTGCTATGCTCGGTACACGGAAAGCACACACCGGAAAAGGAGCAAAAATGCGCTGGACGTTGAATAAAACAAGGCTTTTGGCCGGTAAAACGGACCCGGAGAATACCAGCCTGTGGCTGCCGCTCTGGATGCACCTGTGGGATACGGCGGGCATCATGGAGCGGCTGGTCCGGCAGTGGCTCCCGGAAAGTGCAAAACAGGCCATGGGCTTTGAGTGCGAGGAAGCGTTGCTCGCGCATGCCCGGTTTCTGGGCGGAATCCATGATATAGGCAAGGCTACGGTAGCCTTTCAGGCAAATATCCTGCGCACTCTGCCGGAGGCGCGGCAGCGGCTGGAAATGTTGACGCCGCTGGACTGTCCTGAACAGAACCGCCGGGAGTCGCCGCATGCCCGGGCGGGAGAGGCAATCCTGCTGTGGGATGATTGTCCCGGCGGGCTAGCCTCCATTGTGGGAGCGCATCACGGCAGGCCACAGAGCTGCGCGGCGGTCGATGATCAGTTAGAGGGTTGGGAGAGCAACTACTACCCCAAGGGACAAAAAAAGGTCTGGCAGGGCTTTTGGACAGAACTGCTCATGACTGTTTTGCAGGACTGCGGCTTTGATGATACGACGGAACTGTACGACCTGGACCCGCAGGAGGAAGTGCTTCTGACCGGACTTCTGATCATGGCAGACTGGATTGCCAGCAATACGGAATACTTCCCCCTGATTCCGTTGGAGGAGCTGGGTAGCATGGAGGATTACCCGGCGCGGGTGGACAGGGCGTGGAAAAAGCTGGCACTGCCCTTCCCATGGGAAGCACAGCCGGGCATCGCAAACCCGCAGGAGTTTGCGGTGCGGTTCGGCTTTGCGCCCAATGCGGTGCAGAGGGCTGTTCTGGAAGCTGTGGATACCGCAGCGGAACCGGGCATCCTGATTTTAGAAGCGCAGATGGGCGTGGGAAAAACCGAGGCAGCGCTGGCCGCTGCGGAGATCATGGCCAGCAGGTTCGGGCTGGGCGGTGTCTTTTTCGGGCTGCCCACACAGGCCACGGCAAACGGCATCTTTCCCCGGCTGCTTGGCTGGGCAGACACGCAGTCTGAGGAGACGCTGCCGCAGGCTATAAAGCTGGCGCACGGCATGGCAGAACTGAACGAGAGCTATCTGCGGTTACAGGGGCGCGGGGTGCAGTTGGAGGAGGACGCGCAGGAAGAGCATCAGGTGCAGGTACACCAGTGGTTTCGGGGAAACAAGCAGGCACTGCTGGCAAACTTTGTGATCGGCACAGTGGATCAGCTGCTGCTGGCGGCACTTGCCCAGAAGCACGTTATGCTGCGGCATCTGGGGCTTGCGGGCAAGGTGGTCATTATTGACGAGTGCCACGCCTACGATACCTACATGAACTGCTATCTGGACCGGACACTGGAATGGCTGGGCTGGTATAAGGTGCCGGTCATTCTGCTTTCGGCCACCCTGCCCGCCCGGCGGCGCACAGAGCTGGTCGAGGCCTACCAGCAGAAAAAGGCTGCCCCGGACGCCCCATGGGAAACCAGCTGCGGCTATCCGCTGCTGACATGGACGGATGGCGCAGAGGTGACGCAGATGGCCATTCCACCGGACGCACCCGGTCGAACGGTGCAGCTGGCCACGCTTACAGAGCCGGAGCTGCCCGCGCTGCTGCGCCGGAAGATGGCAGAGGGCGGCTGCGCAGGGGTGATTGTAAACACGGTCAAAAAAGCGCAGAAGATCGCACAGCTGCTGCGGGAAAGCCTGCCGGACAAAGAGGTGCAGCTGTTCCATGCGCAGTTCCTGATGCCGGACCGCGCAGCGCGGGAAAACCAGCTGATGGCACGCATTGGCAAGGAATCCACGCCGGAGGAACGGAACGACCTGATCGTGGTGGGCACGCAGGTGATGGAGCAGTCGCTGGATATTGATCTGGATGTTCTTGTTACAGAGCTTTGCCCCATGGATCTGCTGTTGCAGCGCATCGGACGGCTGCACCGCCACCGCCGTAGCCGCCCCATCCGGTTGCAGCAGGCCTGCTGTGTGGTGCTGGACACTGGGGAAGCTGCCTTTGACGCGGGCAGCAGTGCGGGACGGCGACCCCTCGGTAGAGGTGCTGGTAATGCAGTGTCGGGCAGACGGCAGCATCCACTTTCTGCCGTGGCAGGAGGGCGGCAGTGCCGTAGCTGCCGACAGCCCGCCCCCGCCGGAAACAGCGCTGAAGATCGCCCGGCAGAGGCTGCGGCTCCCGGCAGTGTTCGGCAAGGCGTGGAAGGTGGACAGGGTCATACGGGAGCTGGAAGCGGACAACCGCAGCTGCCTTGCGGCGTGGCAGCTGTCGCCGCTGCTGCACGGAGAACTGATCCTGCTGCTGGACGATGACCTGACTGCCCGGCTTGCAGGCATGGAACTTTGTTATGACCGTGAAAACGGCCTGTATTACCAAAAGGAGGAGACGGATGAAGGAAATTGAATTCAACCTGCTGACCGAACCGTGGATACGGGTGCGGCTGCGGGACAACACGGTGCGGGAGGTGTCCCTGACCGAAGCACTGGTGTCGGCGCAGGATTATGTGGACCTTGCGGGCGAGATGCCCACCCAGAACGCCGCCGTGCTGCGGCTGCTGCTGGCGGTGCTGTTCACCGTGTTCTCCCGGGTGGATGCAAAGGGAGAGTCCCGCCCACTGATGCAGAGCGATGATGCACTGGAGCGCTGGAGCGCGCTGTGGCAGCTTGGGCATTTCCCGGCAGAGCCTGTCCGGGATTATCTGGAGCAGTGGAAGGACCGCTTCTGGCTGTTCCACCCGACACACCCCTTCTGGCAGGTGCCGCAGGCAAAGATCGGCACGGAATACGGCGCGGCCAAACTCAACGGTGAAATGTCCGAAAGCAGCAATAAACTCCGACTCTTTCCGCTGTATGCGGGGCAGAGCAAGGAGCAGCTGAGCTATCCGCAGGCGGCGCGGTGGCTGCTGTGTGTAAACGGCTATGATGACACCTCCGCGAAGCCAAAAGGAAAGGGACTTCCGTCCGTAGGAGCCGGGTGGCTGGGCAAGATCGGTTTTATTCAGGCACAGGGCGAAAATCTGTACGAGACCCTGATGCTGAACCTGACGCTGTTGCGCGACGGCCGGGAATGCTGGGGCGAAAGCAAGCCCTGTTGGGAATTGGAAGCACCAAAGAGCGCGGAACGGACAGAAATTTGCTGCCCGGACAACCCGGCACAGCTGCTCACCCTGCAATCCAGAAGGCTGTTGCTGCACAGGATAGGGGAGAATGTGGATGGGTTCTGTCTGCTGGGAGGAGATTTCTTCCCTTTGGACTTCTTACAGCCGGTGTTCAGCTTCCAGCGGTAGGAGTAATCGGCAATGGGGTGATCACTTCAACGAACTGGTCAATCAATTCGGGAGCAAGACGGGTTCCGTGTACATCGAACTTCTGAAAAAGAGTATATCTCAACAGCCCTGTATTTGATTTCGATACCAAATACAGGGCTGTTTCTTTGATTTTAATACTATATTTTGTACTTTCTTCGAATATCTTGACACCGTACCTTGTGGCTTGTCGCTTATTTGTCGCTTAAATCTGCAATAAGACACTGTATTTGTATTATTGTACCTGAAAGGTAAGGTCAGGCTATGGACAAGTACATTTTGGAACGGGATGGACAGTTAGACTTTTATAAGGTCTTTTTGCCCCGTGTCAATCCCGCTTTAGATATTGATGAAATACTTGCAGACAATAACGATGGGGTTATCAACGGAAACTTGCTTGAATTCAAGTTGCACGTTACCGATTTGAACGCCGTTCTTTTCCAATGTATTAAATACCTGTCTGCCTTGCGCGTCAAAGGCAAGCCCGTTCCGGCGAATATTTTGATTATCGATGTAAACGCCGCCACGCTTTGGCTGTACCGCTCCGCGCCGTATTTGTCGGATATTGAAAAGCTGTATTTCGGCGGCGCATCAAAGGACAATAGTGGATTTATCGGTTGCAACGCTGAAACAGTGTTGCACTTTGATAAACCGCTTGACGTGGAAAGCATTGTTACCCTGCTCAAAGAATGCAACTATACAAAGATACACATTGATGAAAATTGCATTGTTGGGTGGGCTATGTCCTTTTACAAAGCAGTACCAATGGCGCGGAAAGAAGATTTCCTTGGTGATGATACAGGCAAGCACAAAACAATCGGGGAAATTAGAAAACCCGTTCATTTTAAACGGTACATTTACCCTTATACCGGGCAAACAAATGTCAAATTTAATTATTTGATGGATAAGCTAAATGACACGCTTCAGAAAAAGAACTTGGGGGCATTTTACACGCACAAGCTGTATGCCGAAAAGTCCCTTGAATTGGTGCGGGCTGCAATCGCCCGTGTTCCCACCGGAAATGACTATATCATTCTTGACAGGTGCGCCGGAACAGGAAACCTTGAAGCAGGTTTGACAGACGAGGAACTTTCACATTGTGTTGTTTCAACAGTAGAATATTATGAGTACAAGGTACTTCAAGAATTGTTAGGGGCAAAGGTTCGGCACATTATCCCGCCTATTGAAATGACAGACACATTTAACGCCGGGCTAGTTTCGGGCGCAGACGCTTTAAGCAAAGAATATATAGAAAATCCGGTCATAAAGCAATACATTGCCAACCCACAATGCACGATTATATTGTTTGAAAATCCACCGTATGCAGAAACAACTTCTGCCGAACACCAACGACAGGGACAAAGCAAAAAATCATCTACTTGGAAACAAAGCTATGTAGTAACTGAAATGAAAAAAGAAGTCAAAGGAACAGCGTCCAACGATTTAGGAAACGTTTTCATTTGGTCTGGTTTTAAATATTATTTGCGGCAACCAACAGATAGCTATATAGTGTATTCTCCTGTCAAGTATTGGAAAGCGCAACATTTAATTGACAGGAAATTTGTCAAAGGATTTGCATACAATCGCCGCCATTTTCACACTAATATTGACGCTTGCATTATGTGCGCATATTGGCAAAATATAGCTGACAGCAGAAAGGAAATTGAAATAGCGGCTTATGATATAGACGATAACACAGGCACGTTGGTTTCGTGTGGACTGCTCCCTGTAAAACAGGTCTTTACAACATACAGCAAAATATATTATGACAAACGCCCTATACCAGATGAGCAGCGGACGGGTATTCTTGCAGGGTTAAATGGTCTTGAAAAGGTAGGCGGCAAACAACGAAACAAGCCCGCAACCGCACCCGATATAATGGGATATATGGTCGCACACAGTTCGGGATTTGATAACCCAGACTTGGATTCTAGCCTTTTGATAGCGGCTCGCTATGATGGAAACGGTTTTTTCCTGCGTAAAGATAACTATCTTGAAAAACTTCCTATGTTTTGCGCTTCACGCTATATTACATATAACAGAGCATGGACGGAACGTGCTCGCATTATGAAGTCGGCGGATGGCGCGGACAGATACAATGCGGACGTTGCAAGTGGTAAACTTGCGCAATTCCTCTTGAAATGCCTGCTTTTCACCTGTACAGAAATGCAGAACCATATGCGCACATTCACGGGGAGCGATGGGCGGTTTTATCGCGATGAACTTTGCCTTGACGGTACAAACGGAAAAACAATCGCCCTGCGCGATATAAAGGGGCTTATCCCCAGTGATAGGGAAAAGGCTATTTTGAATCAATGGGAAACGGTTCTGCAATGGGCAAAGAAAGCAGAAAATTATAGCCCTTCTTTGACATATGGTGTATATCAGATTTACGCTGAACTGGATACATCGCACGTTGACGAAACGACGGGCAATACAATTTGGGATAACGTGGAATTGCATACTGCTCTTGCGGGCTTGAAAACGCTTGTCAAAGACTATTACAATTCTGAAATCGTCCCGGTGCTTTTTGAATATGAGTTTATAAAATAACAAAAACGGCGGCAGGCTTTTGGAGTTTGCCGCCATTTCATTTGTTTTTTCGCTTGCAATACAGCTTCAAGTCTGCCTTGTAGCCCTCGAACGGGTCGATGTGAACAATATCGTACTGCACGCCCCGGAACAGTATCATGTGGCTTGTGGTAAGGTTAGCCCGGTAGCCGATTTGAAACAGCGCAAACAAAAAGCAGACAGTGTCGTGGAAAGGAGGAGGAAAGCGACACTGCCTGCTGTATAGGAACCCCTGAACATTGCGGCTTGATCAGGAGGGATTTGGTAGTCTGTCCGCCGTTCTGGCTATTGCCTCGCATAGAAACGGGAGACAGTTTTTTATGGGCCTGCTGTGCGCCGCTGCTGCGGCCGCACCCGCAGGAAAATGTGCCTGCATGGGCTTTTGCGGGGAGAACCTTTCGGAGGTTATGGGGGATGTCCGTTCCGTTCTCCCTGAGTGCACCCTTATTATGCCAGACAATCGTGGCAATTCTTTGTGGTAAATTTGAACAGTTTGCAAATAAACGCCCTGCCCATGAAAAAAGACTGCTGAAAAGTCCGCACTTTTCAGCAGTCTGAATCTGAAATATTCCGCGTTACACTCCAAAGAACTCCTTGGCGATGTCGGCGCTGCGCTTGGCGTCCTTGGCGTACCAGTCCGCGCCGATCTTTTCGGCGTATTCCGGGGTCAGCACGGCACCGCCTACCATGATCTTGCAGTCCAGCTGCGCCGCGTGCAGGGCGGCGATGGTCTCCTCCATGCTTTTCAGGGTGGTGGTCATCAGGGCCGAAAGACCTACCAGATGCACGTCCTTTTCCCGCACGGTGTCCACCACCGTCTCCACCGGTACGTCCCGGCCAAGGTCCAGCACCTCAAAGCCGTAGTTTTCCAGTATGACCCGGACGATATTCTTGCCAATGTCGTGTACATCGCCCTTGACGGTGGCAAGGACGATACGCCCCTTGCTGGCGCTGCCCTCGCCCTTTTGGGCAATGGCGGTCTTGATCTCCTCAAAGGCGCTCTGGGCGGCGCTGGCGGCCTGCAGCAGCTGCGGCAGGAACAGGGTGCCTTTTTCGTACTTGGCACCCACGATGTCCAAAGCGGGGATCAAGGCTTCGTCCACCACCTCCAGCGGCTGCTTTTCTGCCAGCAGGGCACGGGTATGGGCGGCGGCGTCACCCTTCAAGCCCTTTTCCACCGCTTTCATCAGGGCAGCGTAGGGGCCGGTGAGTTCTGCTTCGGCGGCACTGGCGGCAGGCGCGGCCTTTGCAGCCTGTGCCAGCGCGGTGCTGGCGGGCACGCGGTCGGCAAAGCGCTCGATGTACTTTGTGCTCTGCTTGTCCCGGTTGGTCAGCACGTTGTAGGCGTACACCGCCGCCATCATCTCCTCACTGGAGGGGTTCATGATGGCAAGGTCCAGCCCTGCGTACATGGCCATGGTCAAAAAGGTGGTGTTCAGGTAGGTGCGGCAGGGCAGACCAAAGCTGATGTTGGACACGCCCAGCACGGTGCGCACTCCCAGCTCCTTTTTGCAGGCTTCCAGCGCCTGTACCGTGGCCAGCACATCTTCCTGCTGGGCGCTGGCGGTCAGGGTAAGGCAGTCGATGTAGATATCCTCCCGGGGAATGCCTGCTGCCAGCGCCGCTTCGGTGATGCGGCGGGCAATGGCCACACGGTCTGCGGCTTTGGGCTGGATGCCTTTTTCGTCGATGGCCAGACCCACGATGGCGGCACCGTACTTCTTGCACAGCGGCAGGATGGCGGCAAGTTTTTCCGGCTCGCCGTTGGTGGAGTTGACGATGGGCTTGCCGTTGTACACCCGCAGACCCCGCGCCAGCGCCTCCACGTTGGAGGAGTCCAGCTGCAGGGGCAAACTGGTCACGCTTTGCAGCGCCTTGACCACCTGCTCCATCAGCACCGGCTCGTCTACGCCGGGTGCGCCTACGTTCACGTCCAGGATCTGCGCACCGGCCTCTGCCTGACTGACGGCCTGCTCCAGCACATAGTTCATGTCGCCTTCCCGCAATGCCTGCTGGAAGCGCTTTTTGCCGGTGGGGTTGATGCGCTCGCCCACCACCGTGATGCCGTCCACCGTGACCGTGTCCACCGGGGTGCACAGCACCGAGGGCATCCGGTGCGCGGGACGCCCCGGGGTGCAGCCTGCAAAGGTGCCGTTGAGCAGCTTGATGAACTCCGGGGTGGTGCCGCAGCAGCCGCCGGCAGCAAACAGGTGCAGCTCCCGGTAGGGCTTCATCTGCAAGGCGAACAGCTGCGGGGTGATGTCGTAGCCGCTGCCGTCCGCCCGGGGCAGACCGGCGTTGGGCTTGACGAACACCGGGAAGTTGCCGGGCACGGCCTCGGCCAGTCGCTTTGCCATGGGGAAGATCTCTTTGGGTCCCAGCGAGCAGTTGATGCCCACGGCGTCTGCCCCCAAGCCCCGGGCGGTGGCGGCAAAGCTTTCCACTGTGCAGCCGGTAAAGGTGCGCCCGCCCGCTTCAAAGCTCATGCTTGCCAGAATGGGCAGGCGGGTGTTTTCCTTGGCAGCCAGCAGGGCGGCCTTCAACTCGTACAGGTCGGTGTAGGTCTCAAAAAAGATCAGGTCTGCCCCGGCGGCTTCGCCTGCCTTGACGATGCGGGCATACTCAGCCACAGCATCCTCAAAGGCCAGCGTTCCGCTGGGCTCCAGCAGCTCGCCCAGCGGGCCTACGTCCAGCGCGGTCAGCGCACCGTAGGGCGCGCAGGCGCGCTTGCAGTTTTCAATGCCTGCGGTGATGACCTGCTCCAGCGTGTAAGCACTGCCTGCCAGCTTGTGGGCAGAAGCGCCAAAGGTGTTGGCGTTGACGATGCGGCTGCCCGCCGCAGCGTACTGCCCATGGATGCCCTCGATGAGCGCCGGGTCGGTGATGTTCAGCTCTTCCGGGCGTGCACCCAGCTTGAGCCCGGCAGCCTGCAGCATGGTGCCCATGCCGCCGTCCAGCAGGATGGTATTGCTCTGTCTGAAAAGTTCATTCACTTGCACAGGTCTTTCCCCTCTTTCTGTATTCGCAGCGGGTGCGCAGCACGCAATGGCCGCACCCGGCCAGTTGTCCTTTTACCGGGTGGTCGCTGACCCCCAGCAGGGCAGTCACGCTCTTGCGCGGGGTCATCAGGTTGGTGTCGGTGACGCATAGCCCGGCCTTGCGCACCGTGTCCAGCGCCGCTGCCACCAGCGGCTGCACCGCGATGTCCCAATCGCCGTAGCCGGGCGAAAAGCGCCCGGTCAGATACTTTCCCTCCGTGGCCGCCCACTGGCGCAGCTGCGCCTCGGCAGCATCGGCGGCCTGCTCGGCCAGTGCGCTGCCCAAGGCATCGGAGGCTACCCCGGCGGCAATATCGCCCACGCCTGCCCGGCGGATCTGGGCATCCACCCCGGGGCCCAGCGTCACCGCCAGCAGAATGGCCTGCCCGCAGCCGGTCAGGTGCTTGTGCACATCCTCACCGGGCAGAAG
>OGHF01001051.1_pt1 | contig 17346 bp, 13 predicted proteins | sample 1571481 | NCBI WGS metagenome assembly OGHF01 (sample SAMEA2581952, study PRJEB24529) | metagenome | biome: Human gut stool | place: China | collected 2011
CGCATCCAATCCGCAAGGCACAGCAGACGATCAAACGGCGGCGAGCAGGGAAAAACGTTTCTTCGCCTCGGGCCTGTTTCCGTCAGACAAATATAGGCAATATATTCGGGTTGCGCAACAACCGGCTGCCGAAAAGGATGAAAGCACGGCCTTCCAACGCCGGCGACGCTTCGGGCGTTCGCAGAATGCCGCCAAAAAAAGGCCGCACCTAAACTGGGATGCGGCCCTTACAGCGGGAACAGACGGTTAGTACTCCATCTGCGCGAGACGCTTGTAGCCGTTGTAACGCCACTTGGCGTTCTCCTCCGCAGCGGCGAACAGTTCGTCGGCCTCGGCAGGGAACGACTTCTGGAGCGAGGTGTAGCGCACCTCCTTCAGCAGGAATTCGCGGAACTTCGACCAATCCGGCTCTTTCGAATCGAGCACGAACGGGTTCTTGCCCTGCTCCTCAAGCAGCGGATTGTAGTGCCACAGGTGCCAGTAGCCGCAGGCTACGGCCTCCTTGCCGACGGTCTGCGTGCGGGTCATGCCGCCCTTGATGCCGTGGTTGATACACGGAGCATAGGCGATCACGAGCGACGGGCCGGGATAGGCCTCGGCCTCCTTGAGCACGTTGAACAACTGCATCTGCGAAGCGCCGATCGAAACCTGCGCCACGTATACGTAGCCGTAGGTCATGGCGATGGCGCCGAGGTCTTTCTTGCGGATACGCTTGCCGGCCGAAGCGAACTTGGCGACGGCACCCACGGGCGTCGATTTCGACGACTGTCCGCCGGTATTCGAGTAAACCTCGGTATCCACGACCAGAATGTTCACATCCTGGCCCGATGCCAGCACGTGATCGACACCGCCGAAGCCGATATCGTACCCCCAGCCGTCGCCGCCGATGATCCACTGCGACTTCTTCACCAGCCAGTCCTTCATCTCCAGGATATCCTTGCAGTAATCGCAGCCGCAGGCCTCCATCATCGGGACGAGGCGCGCCGAGACCTCGGCCGATTTGGCCGACGAACCGCGCGAAGCGATCCACTCCTGCATGACGCCCTTCAGCTCGTCGGAGCATTTCGTACAGTTGGCAATAGCCTGCTCCATCGTATTCTGGATACGGTCGCGGAGTTTCTCGACACCGAGGTGCATACCCAGGCCGAATTCGGCGTTGTCCTCGAAAAGCGAGTTCGCCCATGCCGGGCCCTGGCCCTTGTCGTTGGTGCAGTACGGGGTCGACGGTGCCGAACCCGAATAGATCGAGGTACAGCCCGTGGCGTTGGCAACCATCATCTTGTCGCCGAACAGCTGCGAGATAGCCTTGATATAGGGGGTCTCGCCGCAACCGGCGCAGGCGCCCGAGAACTCGAACAGCGGCTGTGCGAACTGGAGGTTCTTCACCGACTTGGTCTTGTCGACGACCTGCTTGTAGCCGATATGCTTGGTGATGTAGTCCCAGTTCTTCTGCTGGGGCATCTGCTCCTCCAGAGGACGCATTACCAGCGCCTTCTCCTTGGCCGGGCAGACGTCGACGCAGTTCGAGCAGCCCGTACAGTCGAGCGGCGAGATCTGGATGCGGAACTTGTACTCCTTGGTCTCGCCCAGCCCCTGCTTCCATTCCACGCCCGATGCGGCAGCCTCGGCCTCCGTCGCGAGGAACGGACGGATCACGGCGTGCGGGCAGACATAGGCGCACTGGTTGCACTGGATACAGTTCTCGATCTTCCACTCGGGGACATTCACGGCGATGCCGCGCTTCTCGTAGGCGGCCGTGCCGTTCTCCCACGTACCGTCCTCACGGCCCGTGAAAGCCGATACCGGCAGGTCATCGCCCTTCAGCCCGTTGATCGGCTCGACGATCTTGCGCACGAACTCGGGATACGACGCATCCGAAACATGTGCGAAGCCGTTGTCGTCGATCTGCGCCCATTCGGCCGGCACCTCGACCTTCACCACGGCGTTGCCGCCGGCGTCGACGGCCGCATAGTTCATGTTGACGATGTCCTCGCCCTTCTTGCCGTAGGATTTCAGAATGGCTTTCTTCATCTCCTCGACGGCCTTGTCGAACGGAATGACATTGGCGATCTTGAAGAAGGCCGACTGCATGATGGTGTTCGTACGCGAACCCAGACCCAGCTCGGCGGCGATCTTCGTGGCGTTGATGATATAGAAGTTGATCTTGTTCTTGGCCAGGTAGACCTTCATGTGGTCGGGCAGCGTCGCGCAGGTCGTCTCGGCGTCGTGCACCGAGTTCAGCAGGAACGAACCGCCGGTCTTCAGCCCCTTCAGCACGTCGTACTTGTCGACGTACGAAGGCACGTGGCAGGCCACGAAGTCGGGGGTGGTCACCAGATAGGGCGACGTGATCGGCAGGTCGCCGAAACGCAGGTGCGACGAGGTGTAGCCGCCCGATTTCTTCGAGTCATAGGAGAAATAGGCCTGGCAGTACTTGTCGGTCGTGCCTCCGATGATCTTGATCGAGTTCTTGTTGGCGCCCACCGTGCCGTCGGCGCCCAGACCGAAGAAGAGGCCCTCGAACGTGCCGGGCTTCGCGAGCGAAATCTCCTCGCCGACGGGCAGCGAACGGAACGTCACGTCGTCGACGATACCCACCGTGAACTGGTTCTTCGGCTCGTTCATCTTCAGGTTCTCGAACACGGCCAGCATCTGCGCCGGAGTGGTGTCCTTCGACGAAAGGCCGTAACGCCCGCCGATGACGAGCGGCTTGCGGTCGCACGGGCAGGCGGCGAACGCCTCCACGACATCCATATACAGCGGGTCGCCGTTGGCTCCCGGCTCCTTCGTGCGGTCGAGCACGCAGACGCGCTTCACACTCTCGGGAAGCACGGCCATCAGGTATTTCACCGAGAACGGGCGGTAGAGGTGCACGGTCACTACACCCACCTTTTCGCCCTTGGCCATCAGGTAGTCGACCGTCTCCTTGATGGTCTCGGTCACCGAACCCATGGCGACGATCACGTTCTCGGCGTCCTTCGCGCCGTAGTAGACGAACGGCTTGTAGTCGCGTCCCGTGATCTTCGAAATCTCCTTCATGGTGTCGGCCACCATGTCGGGAATGGCGTCGTAGAACTTGTTCGAAGCCTCGCGCGTCTGGAAATAGATGTCGGGATTCTGGGCCGTACCGCGCGTAACGGGGTGTTCGGGGTTCAAAGCGCGGGCGCGGAACTCCTTCAGGGCGTCGCGGTCGAGCAGCGCCGTCAGCGCGGCTTCGTCGATCAGTTCGATCTTCTGGATCTCGTGCGAGGTGCGGAAACCGTCGAAGAAGTGCAGGAACGGAACGCGGGCCTTCAGCGACACGAGGTGCGCGATGCCGGCGAGGTCCATGACCTCCTGCACCGACGAGGTGGCCAGCATGGCAAAACCCGTCTGGCGGGCCGCCATCACATCCTGATGATCGCCGAAAATCGACAGCGACTGTGCGGCCAGCGCACGCGCCGAAACGTGGAACACGCCCGGAAGCAGCTCGCCGGAGATCTTGTACATGTTGGGGATCATCAGCAGCAGACCCTGCGAAGCGGTGAACGTCGAGGTCAGGGCGCCGCTCTGCAACGATCCGTGCACGGCGCCTGCGGCTCCGGCCTCGGACTGCATTTCAACGACTTTAACGGTCTCTCCGAAGATATTTTTACGGCCCTGGGCGGCCCACTCGTCCACGAGCTCGGCCATCGTCGACGACGGCGTGATGGGATAGATGGCCGCGACTTCCGAGAACATGTAAGCCACATGGGCCGCAGCGTAGTTACCATCACAAGTGATAAATTTCTTTTCTGCCATTTTAGTTGAAATTTAGATGATATTTGTGTGTTTTTCCTAACAATCCAGACACAGCCCGGAAACACGGGCGATGCAAAGATAGCAATTTCAGCCGAGAATCCGCACTTACTTTTGTTCAAAAAAGCGTTATTTTTCGACATTTCAAATGTGAATCGAATAACAGCCGGGTTGTTATTCAATTAACAACAAACTGCCGGGAAATCACCAAGTTGCAGAACTGGCTAACCAATAGTGAATTACCCGCAGGCGCACGCATCCCGAGGGCGGAAACGCCGCGTCCAGACACGGCGCGCGGCGCGCGGACCGCAGGCCGGACGGACGGAGCCGCAAAAATAAGGTTTATGAATAGGACTTTCGGACACATTGGCCGCAAACCGGGATTTTTTATTAACTTTGCCCTCGGAAACACGTTTGCATTCGTTCTTTAAATATCGTTATTGAAACGGTTATATTGGGGCTCCTGAAATCTGGTAAATTTTTTGTAAACCCACAATGGATCGTACCCGAAGGGTGCGCGCTGATGTGAGGGGTTTACAGGCTTTACCAGAGCCGCAGGAGCCAGGATCTCGGCAGCACTCTTCTCGTTTCTGCCGATGTACCGGTCATGCAGCGGCGGGAGCGATGGATTCCTATCCCAAACTTCTTCATAGTCACCGAATCCATTTTCCGAACAATGAGGCGTCACTTGTATTTCCCGCCGCTGCTTTTTTACGGTCCCCGGGGACGCGACCGCCCTTTTATCTGCCGGAAGGTTCTACGGGACCATCCCACGCAATCCCGGTTTGCAGCCACCGGACTTTTTCGTACCTTTGCGCAACTATGATTCCATACACCAGAAAAACACTCCCCAACGGGCTGACCGTCGTGGTCAACCGCGACCGGGCGTCGAAACTCGCCGCCGTGAATATCCTCTACCGGGTCGGCGCGCGCAACGAAAACCCCGCACGCACGGGATTCGCCCACCTGTTCGAACACCTGATGTTCCGCGGAACGCGCGCCGTGGAGAATTTCGACCTTCCGGTGCAGATGGCTTCGGGCGACAACAACGCCTTCACCAACAACGACTACACGGATTTCTACATCACGCTCCCGAAGGACAACCTCGAAACGGCCCTCTGGCTCGAAAGCGACCGCATGGAGGGACTCGACATCACCCCCGCCAAGCTCGAAGCCGAGAAGAAGGTGGTGATCGAGGAGTTCCGCCAGCGATACCTCAACCAGCCCTACGGCGACCAGACGATGCTGCTGCGGGCGCTCGCCTACAAGGTCCACCCCTACCGCTGGGCGGCCATCGGCCTCGCGACCGACCATATCGCCGGAGCCACGCTCGCGGACGTCGAGTCCTTCTACCGCGCCCACTACCGCCCGTCGAACGCCATTCTGTCGATCTCGGCCGACATGGAGGAGGAGCGGATGCTGGAGCTGGCCGAAAAGTGGTTCGCGCCGCTCGCCGACCACCCGTCCGCGACGGCCGCCATCCCGCAGGAACCCGTGCAGACACAGGCCCGCCGCCAGGAGGTCGAACGCGACGTGCCGGCCTCGACCGTCACCGTAGCCTATCACATGTGCGCGCGCACCAAGCCCGATTTCTACACCGCCGACCTGGTTTCGGACCTGCTCTCGGGCGGCGACTCGGGACGCCTCTACACGCACCTCGTCAAAGAACGCAACCTGCTGTCGAGCGTCAACGCCTACATCACGGGCGACGTCGATCCGGGACTGTTCGTCTTCACGGGCCAGCTGCTCCCGGGCGTGACGCCCGAAGCGGCCGAAGCGGCTTTCCGCGAAGAGATCGAAGCCCTGCAAACGACCGCCGCGACCGCATACGAAATCGAAAAGGTCAAGAACAAATTCGAAGCCAACACGCTCTTCGGCGAACTGAACGTGATGAACAAGGCGATGAACCTCGGGTTCTACGAGATGCTGGGCGACCTCTCCCTGATCAACCGCGAGGTGGACCGCTACCGCGCCGTCACCGACGAGGACATCCGCTCGTTCAGCCGCCGCACGCTGCGGCCCGAAAACAGTTCCACACTCATTTACAACGCCAGGAAATGACACAACCCCGCATAACTCCCTCGCAGGTCGAGGTCGCCGAAGCCCGCCGCACGACGCTGCCCAACGGCATCGGACTCTACACGCTCGCCTCCGACGATTTCGAGGTGCTGCGCATCTCGTTCGTCTTCCGCGCCGGATCGGCCCTCCAGCAGGCGCCCTTCTCGGCGTCGGCCGCCGCCAACCTCCTCTCCGAAGGCTCGCGCGACATGACGGCGCACCAGATCGCCGAACAACTCGACTACTACGGCTCGTGGTACGACGTGAACGTCGACCGCGACTACGCCTACATCAATTTCGCCACCCTCTCGAAATTCTTCGACCCGACGCTCGCCGTAGCGGAGCAGATCCTGCTCTGCCCCGCACTCCCCGAGGAGGAGCTGCGCACCTACGCCGCCAAACGCAGACAGCGGCTGGCGGTCGAGCGGGCGAAGATCGACGTGAAGGCCCGCGAGGCCTTCGCACGGGCGCTGTTCGGGGAGCGGCATCCTTACGGCGTCTCGTCGCACGAGGAGGCCTACGACAGCCTCACGCGCGACGACGTGGCGGGATTCTACCGCCGGTTCTACACCGCCGAAAACTGCTTCGTCGTGTGCAGCGGGCGCATCGGCGACCACGAGCTGAAGGCCGTGGCGGAGCTTGCCGGACGGATTCCCCGCGGCGCGGCCGAAGCGCCGCCCGCCTTCCCCGCGCCCGAGACCACGCATACGGCGTTCGTCGAGTACCCGGGGGCCGTGCAGTCGTCGCTGCGCATCGGCCGCCTGCTGTTCCCGCGCACGCATCCCGATTTTTTAGGCATGCAGGTCGTGGCGACGGCCCTGGGCGGCTATTTCGGCTCGCGCCTGATGCAGAACCTCCGCGAAGAGCACGGCTACACCTACGGCGTGGTCTCGGCGATGGTCAACTTCGAACGCGAAGGCTATTTCGCCATAGCGGCCCAGGTCGGCGCGGACGTGACGCAGGAGGCTCTGCGGGAGATTTACGCCGAGATCGAACGCCTCGGCGCGGAGCCGATGCCGGAAGCGGAACTGGAGCTGGTGAAAAACATGATGACGGGCGAGATGATGCGCATTCTCGACGGGCCGTTCGGCATCGCCGACGTGACGATCGAAAACATCCTCTGCGGCTGCGACAACACGGTGATCGGCAGCAACATACGCCGTATCCGGGAGATGACGCCCGCCGGGGTGCAGCAGCTGGCCCGGAAGTACCTCCGCCGCGAAGACCTGGTGACGGTGGTCGCCGGGGCGGAAAAACCGGCCGGAATGTAACGGCAAGCCGGAGCGAAATACGTTTTCGATTTTAGAGGAACAGATTTGTGCTTAAACGAAGAGCGGCACGGATGGGTAGTATCGGAATACGTCCCATTCGTGCCGCACGAATGCAAGTGCAAAGATGCCCTATAAAATCGAAAATCGCGAAACCCAATTCGTTAGCTTCACGAACTCGGCGACGCCCAGCTGCTCGGCGCGCCGGGTGAAGAAGGGGTGCTCGGCCCCGCCGAAATCGCCGAACACGGACTTCAGCGAGTTGCGGATCATCTTGCGCCGCTGGCCGAAGGAGGCTTTCACCACCTTCACGAACAGGGTTTCGTCGCAGCCGAGACGCTCCGTGGCGTTGCGGCGCAGGCGGATCACGGCGCTCTTGACCTTCGGAGGCGGATTGAACACCGTCTCGTTCACGGTAAACAGATATTCGATGTCATACCACGCCTGCAGGAGCACCGACAGGATGCCGTACTCCTTCGAGCCGGGAGGTTCGGCCAGCCGCACGGCGACCTCCTTCTGGATCATGCCCACGCACTCGGGAACGAGATCGCGGTTTTCCAGCACCTTGAAAAAAATCTGGGACGAGATGTTATAGGGGAAGTTGCCGATGATTTTCAGTCCTTCGGGAAAGCGTTCGCGCAGGTTCATCCCGAGGAAGTCGCCCGCGACGAGCCGCGGCGCGAACTCCGGGTAGTGCGCGTGGAGGTATGCGACGCTCTCCGGGTCGATCTCGGCGCCCCAGATCACGATGTCGCTGCGCCGCAGCAGGAACTGCGTCAGCACGCCCATGCCGCACCCCACTTCGAGCACCGTACACGGTCCGCCGACCGCACTGCCGCCCGAAAGCGAATCGCAGATTTTGCGCGCGATATTCAGGTCGACCAGAAAATGCTGTCCCAGCGCCTTTTTTGCCCTTACTTCTCCCATAAACTTTACATTGTAGGCAACAAAGATAAGAAAAAGCCGGCTCAAAACCGAATCGCCGGCGAATTGCAAAGCACTCCGGCAAATAAAAGCGCCGCTGCGGCGCCAAAGACAGGAATTATCGCTACCTTTGGGTCCATACGACAAAAAGATGAAACGCCTCCTCCCCACCCTGCTCGGTCTCTGCTGCATCGCAGACGCTTCGGCACAACTCAAAGTCCAATCCGTCCTGCCGCACGGCGCCGCGCCGGAGAAAACCGCGCCGGCGGTATACGATTCGACGGCAAACATCCGCACGGGCGGCGACGCCGCCTATTACGAAAGCCTCGTCGGGCAACGCATCCTGTTCTATCCCCGGGACATTCACGCCGATCTCCGCCCGGTCGCCTACTTCAACTTCCTCGCGGAAACGCCCGCCGTCGTGCGCGTCGACACCACATGGCTACGCAAACCCCGCAGAAAGGTCCGCCCCGAGGATTTCCGGATCGACACCCTTTACAGCGATACCTACCGTCCCCGGTTCTACAAAGACGAAACGACAGCCGCCTGCGGATGCACGACAATGGAGTCGCACGTTCTCGGACGGGACCTCTTTCCGACGGCCCCCGAAACGGGCTGGTTCACCCCGGCGGAAGCCATCGAAAGAAAAACTTTCGAAATAACAGGTCTCAAATCACACAGAATCCAGGGAGAGGCGTTCCGGGTTTTCCGGCTACGATCCGAAGAGGGAGAAACACTCTATTGGTATGCACATGCGGGAAAAGACAAAACGAACCTGCGGGACGAATATTATCCGGTCGTCGTCGAAGGGCTGATCGAGAAGTACCGTGCGGCATACGTCGGCAGGGAGTTCTTCCTCACGAAGCGCAAACCCGAAGCTCCGGGATATGTTTCCGGATACTTCGGATTGCAGGCCAAGACCATGCAGGGCGAAGAGAACCGGCTGAATTTCGGCACGGAACTGAAGTGCCTCGACCTCCGGCTGATCGGCGACGGAACGGGTTACGCCGTGCCCGCGTTCGTATTCGAACGGAAAGAGGACAGCGTGCGGATTTACATCCCGCTTTGCCGCTACCCGACACCTTTCGGCGTCGAAGGATACACCCTCGGCAGCGACCGCGCCTTCATGGAAGAGCTGATCTTCACCCCGTCCGAAGAGGTATACGCCCAGCGCGCCGAGGAGGCCCGGAAGCGCGAAGAAGCCCGCCTGCAACAGGAAAAAGAGCAGAAGGAACGTAAGGCTGCGCTCTACCGGAAATACGGCAAGGCTACTGCCGAGCTGATCCTGGAGGGCAAAGTCCGGATCGGTATGACCCGGGAAATGTGCCGTGAGGCATGGGGGTCGCCCGAAGACGTCAACACCATGTCGGGCAGTTGGGGCGTACACGAACAATGGGTCTACGGAACAAACAGCTACCTTTATTTCGAAAACGGAACGCTCTCCTCGATTCAGAACTGAACATGCGCCGGCCGCCGGACAATCTTGTCCGGCGGCCGGCGCATGCAGGGGGAGGCTGATCGGACAGAACCGAAGATTCGGAGCAGCGCTCCGAGCCGGGGTCAACGTCCAAACGACCGGACGAGCGGTCCCGGCCGAAAGAGCCGCACGGAACCTGCGGACCCCGGAAAACGATTCCGGCCGGGTCACGCACCCGGAACCGGCAAAACGACCGACATCCTCCGGTTACAGCCCCGGTCAGCGTTTCGAACGGCGGCTGCGCTTCTTTTCGAGCCGCTGCCGCTCGCGATTTTCCCGGGCCACGCGGCGCTGCGTCAGGCGGAACGTATAGAGCAGGCCCACGAACCCGATACCGAGCAGCGCAACCCAGAACCACACGGCGATGCCGCGCTCCATGAATTCGATGGCATAGATGACGCCCGCGACAGCCAGCACCATCAGTACGAGGCGCAGGAGCTGCATAAGATTGGTTTTCATGTCAATCCTTATTTTGGGTAACTTTCCTTTTCCGGTGCTGCAACGCGCCGACGGTCATCGCGGCGGATGCCAGGGCCATGATCACGGGAACGTACCAGATGTCCCCTCCGTCGGCGACGGCGACCCGCCAGGCCGAAACCAGGGTCCCTATGAAAAATACGACGGCCATGACGGCCTGAAAACGGTCTATCGCACGCATCGGTCAGGGAATTTTGTGCTTGTTCACCTCATCGAGGTGTCTGCATTTCTTTTTGTTGAATTCGTTATACACCATTCCGACTCCGGCCGCGACGAACAGCACGCCTACGACCAGATCGAACACATTCACGCAGTTGGAGCGCGTCACCCGCCAATAGACATTGGCCCCGAGCCACCCCAGCGCGCAGATCAGAAAAATCACGGCTAAAGTAAAAGTCTTCTTGTTCATAGGCGTCAAAATTAGGTTATATCGGTTAGTTACATCCTTGCCAGCGGCACCCGAAGGCCAACCCCGTTTCATCTGCTTTTTGATTCCGGAGGAACGGTTTCCGGGCTTCGGGCCCGAGCAGGAGCTGCAAAAACAGGACGGTCCCGGGCCGCAGACGAAGTGCGGAAAACACCCTGTAAAACCGAAAATCAGTTGCCCTGCTCGCACATAAACTTAATGCGCACCAGGCGTATCTCCTCCTCGGTATAATCGGCCCCCAGCTCCTCGATGGCCGCGTCGAGCGAGTCGCTCTCGGCGTCCTCCTTGAAGTAGAGGTAAATGTCCTCGATCTTGTCCTCGTCCATGAACTCCTTCAGATAGTAGGAAATATCGAGTTTCGTTCCGGCGTTGACGATGCCTTCGATCTCGGTCAGCAGTTCGTCGAAGTCGAGGTCCTTGGCGCGGGCGATGTCCTCGAAATCCATCTTGCGGTCGATCGACTGGATGATGAAGATCTTGTTGCCCGACTTGTTGCCGACCGACTTGACGATCATGTCCTGCGGGCGGATGATCTCCTTCTCCTCGACATAGGCCTTGATGAGCTTGACGAACTCCTCGCCGAACTTGCGGGCCTTGCCCACTCCCACGCCAGTGATGTTCTGCATCTCCTCGATGGTGATCGGGTACTGCACGGCCATGTCCTCGAGCGACGGATCCTGGAAGATGACGAACGGCGGCAGCCCGTGCTGCTTGGCCACTTTCTTACGCAAATCCTTGAGCATCGCAAAGAGTTCCTCGTCCGCCGCGCCGCCCTTGCCCATCGGGACGACGGCCTCGGCCTCCTTCTCCTCCTCGTCATAGTCGTGGTCGAGCGTCACGGTGACGGGGAAAGGCATGGCGATGAAATTCTCGCCCTTGCGGTTCACCGAGATCAGCCCGTAATTCTCGATATTCTTGTCCACCAGCCCCAGGATCAGCGCTTGGCGCAGCACGGCGCCCCAGAAACGCACGTCGTGCTCGGCACCCGCCCCGAACCACTTGCTCTTGTTGTGGCCGTAGCTCTTGATGAGCGCCGTGGTCTTGCCCGTGAGCACGTTTATCAGGTAGTCGGCCTTGAACTTGTCGCCGATATCGCGCAGCGCCTCGAGCGCCATCTTGAGCGCCGCCCGCGCGTCGATCTTCGGCTTGGGATTCCGGCAATTGTCGCAGTTGCCGCAGTTCTCCTCGGTATACTCCTCGCCGAAATAGTGCAGCAGCGTCTTGCGGCGGCACATCGAACTCTCGGCATAGGACACCGTCTCCAGCAGCAGCAGCTTGCCGATCTCCTGTTCGGCGATGGGTTTGCCCTGCATGAATTTCTCCAGTTTCTGAATGTCCTTGTAACTGTAAAACGTCAGGCAGTAACCTTCGCCGCCGTCGCGGCCGGCACGCCCCGTCTCCTGGTAATAGCCTTCGAGCGACTTGGGGATGTCGTAATGGATGACATAGCGCACGTCGGGCTTGTCGATGCCCATGCCGAAAGCGATCGTGGCGACGATCACCTCGACCCGCTCCATCAGGAAGTCGTCCTGGTTGGCGGCGCGCGTCGCGGCGTCCATGCCCGCATGGTAGGCCAGCGCGCGGATGCCGTTGGCCACGAGCAGTTCGGTCAGCTCCTCGACCTTCTTGCGGCTCAGGCAGTAGATGATGCCGCTCTTTCCCTCGTTCTGCTTGATGAAGCGGATGATATCGCGGTCGACGTCCCCCTTGGGGCGTATCTCGTAATAGAGGTTCGGCCGGTTGAACGACGACTTGAACACCGAAGCGTCGGACATGCCGAGGTTCTTCTGGATGTCCAGCTGCACCTTGGGCGTAGCCGTCGCCGTCAGGGCGATCAGCGGCGCGGCACCGATTTCGTTGATGATCGGGCGGATGCGGCGGTACTCGGGCCGGAAGTCGTGCCCCCACTCCGAAATGCAGTGCGCCTCATCGATGGCGTAGAACGATACCTTTATTTTATGCAGGAAGGCCACGTTGTCCTCCTTGGTCAGCGATTCGGGGGCGAAATAGAGCAGTTTCGTCTTCCCGGCCAGCACGTCGGCACGCACCTGCGCGACGGCCGTCTTGTTGAGCGACGAATTGAGGAAATGGGCGATTCCCGACTCGGCCGAGAAGGTGCGCATGGCGTCCACCTGGTTCTTCATCAGCGCGATCAGGGGGGAAATGACGATCGCCACGCCCTCCATGAGCATGGCCGGAAGCTGATAACAGAGGGATTTCCCGCCGCCCGTAGGCATCAGCACGAACGTATCCTTCCCTTCCAGCACATTGCGGATCACCGCTTCCTGGTTCCCTTTGAACGATGAAAAGCCGAAGTACTCCTTCAGCTTGTCATGCAACAGGGACGATTCAAATTGTTTCATTTCGCCGTTTCTACTCTAAAATCAGAAAATTCAATGTAAAGTTAAAAAACTTTTCGGAAAAAAGCATAACTTTGTAAAAATTTTATAGCAAGAGAACGCAATGCGCCTATACACCAGCGAACTTGTCAAAAAATATAAGGCCCGTACCGTCGTCGACCACGTCTCGATCGACGTCAACCAGGGGGAGATCGTCGGACTGCTCGGCCCCAACGGAGCCGGCAAGACCACGACTTTCTACATGATCGTGGGGCTTATCAAGCCCAACGAAGGGCGCATCTTCCTCGAGGACGACGAAGGCAAGGTCGCCGAACTGACCAAGGAGCCGGTCTACAAACGCGCCCAGATGGGCGTGGGCTACCTGGCACAGGAGGCATCGGTCTTCCGCCGCCTGTCGGTCGAGGACAACATCCGCGCCGTACTCGAAATGACCGATTTCTCGAAGGAGTACCAGACCGAGCGCGTCGAGTCGCTGATCGAGGAGTTCCGCCTGCAAAAGGTTCGCAAGAGCCTCGGCATCCAGCTTTCGGGCGGCGAACGGCGCCGTACGGAGATCGCGCGCGCGGTGGCCATCAACCCGGCGTTCATCCTGCTCGACGAGCCCTTCGCGGGCGTCGACCCCATCGCCGTGGAGGACATCCAGTCGATCGTGGCGACGCTCAAGCACAAGAACATCGGCGTGATCATCACCGACCACAACGTCGACGAGACGCTGGCCATCACCGACCGCACCTACCTGCTCTACGAGGGCAAGATCCTCAAGACGGGTACGGCCGAGGAACTGGCCGCCGACCCGATGGTTCGCAAGGTCTACCTCGGCCAGCATTTCGAGCTCAAGAAGAGCCACCAGCTGACCCAGCAGATGAAGAACCGCAAGGGACAGCAGGCGCAGCAGGCCGGAGAGGAGACCGAAACACAGGAATAGAGGCGAGGATTTTAATTTCAGGGTGCCGGCCAACCCCGGTGCCCATAAAAGCATATAACCTACACAATGGACAAGACGGTTCCATTGGGCCGCGTTAAAGGCACGCTGACGCCGCCCTGTTCGAAAAGCTATGCACAGCGTGCCCTGGCGGCATCGCTCCTCTGCGGGGAGACCTCGGTGCTGCGCAACCTGGAATTCTGCGACGACACGCGCTCGGCGCTGCGGTGCATCGAGACGCTCGGCGCCCGCGTAAAGCACGTGGACGCCTCGACCCTTTCGATCGAAGGCGGGCTGCATCCCCGCGGGAAGGTGCTGCACGTCGGCGAATCGGGGCTCGCCACACGGCTTTTCACCCCCATCGCCTCGCTCTGCGGGATGCCCGTCACCATCGAAGGCCAGGGCACCCTGCTACGGCGCCCCATGCACATGATGATCGACCCGCTGCGCCGCCTCGGCGTCCGGGTACGGGACAACGACGGTTACCTGCCCTTCGAAGTGCGCGGCCCGATCCGGGGCGGGGAGATCGACGTCGACGGCTCGGTTTCGTCGCAGTTCATCACGGGGCTGCTGCTGGCGCTCCCGCTCTCGCAGCACGACACCACGCTCCACGTCCGCAGCGCCGTCTCGACCCCCTATCTGGACATGACCGTCGACACGGCGGCACGTTTCGGCGTGGAAATCTGCCATAACGACTACAAGGAGTTCTACATCGAGGGCGGACAGCGCTACCGCCCGGCCTTTTTCAGCATCGAGGGGGACTGGAGCGCCGCGGCCATGCTGCTCGTGGCGGGCGCCGTCGCGGGCGAAGTCACCGTGAAGAACGTCTCCATGCTTTCGAAGCAGGCCGACACGGCCATCTGCACGGCACTCGTGCGGGCCGGGGCCGCGGTCATCAACGACGAGGACTCCGTGACGGCCTCGCACCGGCCCCTGCGCGCCTTCGAATTCGACGCCACGCACTGCCCCGACCTTTTCCCGGCACTCGCGGCACTCGCGGCGGCGGCCCAGGGCGAGAGCGTCATCCGCGGTACCTCGCGGCTCGAACACAAGGAGTGCAACCGTGCGGACGCCATCCGCGAAGAGTACGCCAAGGCGGGCATCGAGGTGGACACCTCCCAGGAGGACGTCATGCGCATCCGCGGCGGCAGGATCCGCCAGGCCCGCGTGCAGAGCCACGGCGACCACCGCATGGCCATGTCGATGGCCGTCGCAGGACTGCTCTGCGACGGGGAAATGACCATCGAAGGCGCCGAATGCGTAGCCAAGAGCTACCCCGGATTCTTCGAAGACCTGGAAAAAATCAGAATCTGAACGCCATGAATATTTTCGGACACAATTTCAGGCTCGCCATCTGGGGCGAGTCGCACGGCCCGCAGATCGGCATCTCGATCGACGGGGTTCCCGCAGGTATTCCGCTCTCGGCGGAAGATTTCGAAGCCGACCTTGCACGCCGCCGCAGCGGGGCCCGCGGCACCACGCCGCGCCGCGAGCCGGACATCCCGCAGATCGTATCGGGGCTTTACAACGGCATGACGACGGGGGCGCCGCTCACCATCGAATTCGCCAACACCGACACCCATTCGCAGGATTACGCCACCGTAGCCCGCCACTACCGGCCTTCGCACGCCGACCTGGTGGCCTACCACCGCTTCAACGGGTTCAACGACCCGCGGGGCGGCGGCCATTTCTCGGCACGCCTGACCGTGGCGTTCGTCGCCGCGGGCGTCGTCGCCAAGAAGATGCTCCCGCCGGGCATCGCCTTCGACACGCGCATCACCGAGATCGGCGGATGCACCGACCCTGCGCGCTTCGACGAGGTGCTGCGCGCGGCGGCGGCCGACCGGGATTCGGTCGGCGGAATCATCGAATGCCGCGTACAGGGCGTCCCACTGGGACTGGGACAACCCTTCTTCGATTCGGCCGAAAGCCTGATCGCCCACCTGTTGTTCGCCGTCCCGGCCGTCAAGGGGGTCGAATTCGGCAGCGGCTTCGCCGGGGCGCGCATGCGCGGTTCGCAAAACAACGACCCGCTGCTCGACGTCGAAGGCACCACTGCGACCAACAACGCGGGCGGTATCAACGGCGGAATCACCAACGGCAACGAGATCGTGGTACGCGCGGCGGTCAAGCCGACCCCGAGCATCGGGCGCGAACAAAATACCTACAACCTGGCGACGGACAAGGTCGAGCCGCTCACGATCCGCGGCCGCCACGATGTCTGCGTCGCCCTGCGCGGGGCCGTGGTCGTCGAAGCCGCCGTAGCCATCGCGCTGGCCAATTTCATCCGGCACTGATGTCCGCCCCCGACACCCCCGCCCCATACGCCCCGCAGCCGCTGGACGCGGCAGAAGGCCACGGCAACCCGCCCTCGCAGGCGGCACCGGAGAGCACCACCCGCCGCGGGCTCCTCGACAAACTCACAGCACGTCTCACGGGACTTTACGACGCCCGCGAGGCACGGAGCATCGCCCTGATCGCCCTCGCCGAATTGGCGGGGCTTCCCCTATCGGCCTTGCTGACCGACCCCGGCGCACCGATGGCAGCCGACGGGTTCGAGGCGATGGCCGCACAACTCGCCGCCGGCCGTCCCGTGCAATACGCGGTGGGGCACACGGAATTTTACGGGCATCGCTTCGCCGTACGCGAAGGGGTTCTGATCCCGCGGCCCGAAACCGAAGAGCTGGTCGACGCGATCCTGCACGGGGAGCGCGAAGCCCGGAGGCTGCTGGACGTAGGGACGGGCAGCGGCTGCATCGCGGCTTCGCTGGCTCTGGGGATGCCCGGGACGGAGGTCTTCGCCGCCGACATCTCGGACGACGCGCTGACCGTGGCGGCGGAGAATTTCCAACAACTCGGCGCAGCGGTCACGCTCCGCAAAGCCGATGCCCTGAACGGGCTGGAGGAGGCTTTTCCGGAGCGGTTCGACGCGATCGTATCGAATCCGCCCTACGTCCCCGAGAGCGACCGCGCGGCGATGCACCCCAACGTCCGCGACCACGAACCCGGCCTGGCGCTGTTCGTCCCCGACGACGACGCCATCCGTTTCTACCGCGCCATCGCCCGGGCGGGACGGCAGATGCTGACGCCCGGCGGACGTCTTTGGTTCGAGATTTACGAACGCGCCGCGGCGGAGATCGTCCGCATGCTCGGCGCCGAAGGATACACCGACACCGAGGTCCGCGAGGACCTCTTCGGAAAACCGCGCATGGTATGCACCCGGCTGAAATAAGGAAAAAACGCGACAAAACGCCCGACGAGGCGCTCGCGGCGCTGATGCGCCTCTGCGCCCGCGCCGAAAAGTCGGAGGGCGACGCCCGGCGGCTGATGCGCGGCTGGGGAGTGGCGGAAAAGGATGCCGAGCAGGTGCTCGGCCGGCTGGTGCGCGACCGCTTTATCGACGACAGCCGCTACGCCGAGGCCTTCGTGCGCGAAAAACTGCGGCTCAGCGGCTGGGGCGAGTACAAAATCCGCACGGCGCTCCAACGCAAGGGGGTTTCGAAGGAACGGATCGACGCGGCGTTGTCGCAGGCCGACCGTCCGGCAATGGGCGAGCGGCTCGCGCAGCAGCTCGAACGCAAGGCCCGGACGGTGAAATACACCTCGCAATACGAACTGAAAACCAAACTGATACGTTACGGGCTTTCGCTCGGATT
>OGHF01001081.1_pt1 | contig 17075 bp, 10 predicted proteins | sample 1571481 | NCBI WGS metagenome assembly OGHF01 (sample SAMEA2581952, study PRJEB24529) | metagenome | biome: Human gut stool | place: China | collected 2011
GAATCAATCCTTATTTGCGAATCAGTTATTTCCTGATTGCGGGTGCAAAGGTAGTGACTTTTTTTATATCTGCAAGCTTTTGGGTGAAAAAAGTTTTATTTATTTTTCGTCATCTCCCTCTATCTTCTGATTATCAGATGTTTCATGTGTGTCGTATTTTATTCTCTCTTTGTTGATGATGAAACGTTGATAATAGGAGAGCATTAGGGTGGTGAGCGGAAGTGCTATGATCATACCTAACATTCCGAGCAAGGATCCCCAGATGGAAAGAGATAAAAGAATGATGGCAGGGTTGAGCCCTGTGATCTTTCCCATGATTCTTGGGACAAGGAAACCATCTTGGATGGCTTGAACAACAATAAAAACAACGAGGGCACCTGCCAGGATTACCCAGAAATTCTCACCGGTATCAGCAGCTTTTAGGATTGCTAATATGACGGTAGGCAAGAAACCGATAATCTGCAGATATGGAACCATATTGAGGGCACCGATGAAAAGTCCCAAGGCAATAGCCATCGGAAAGTCGATGATCAGGAACCCAATGCTGAACAAGATGCCGACACAGAAGGCAACAAGTGCCTGGCCGCGGAAATAGCGATTCATTCCATCCTGTATGTCATTGACCAGATTGGATGCAAAGGTACGGTATTTGCCTGGTAATAGGTGAAGCCATCCTTCTGCGATGGATTCATAGTCGAGCAAGATGAATACCACATATAATAAAATGATGAATGAAGCGAATACGCTAAACAGAATATTAATAGATTCCGCAACGAGTGCCCAAAGTTTAGGAACAGTCTCTTTAATGGTATTCATTATATTTTCTTCACTTAAGATTCGGTTCAGTGCCTGAAGGTCGATATGTCTGTGGATAAATTCCGAAAGAGTAGGAGGCACTGTTTCGGAACGATAAGCACCATTAGTCAGATAAGTAACCAACAGATCGTTCATTCGTCCTATTTCGGCAAGCATTGGGGGCACTAAAAGGTAAAAAATGGCAATTCCTACTATGGTAATGCTGAACAATGCGCAGAAAATAGAAATGATCCTGCTTTTAAAGCGTAATTTATACTGGAAAAATTTGACGAGCGGATAAATCATATAAGCGATAAGCCATGCCACAAAAAAAGGTAGCAGTACGCCGCTGAGCCTTTTAAAAAGTATCAGTAATCCCACAATGAGCGCACAGCAGATAGAACCACGTATGAAACTATCAAATGTAATCTTTTTCCTTTCCATAATAATCTGACGTTTGATGTGCGACCTCACCGGAAATGTCCGGGCTTTGCTACCGTGAGGTCATTATGATTTTTCTTTGTCCTCTTGCAGGGCTTTCTGGTAACACTCCCGACATAAAGGTTCGTATTCGGCTGTTTCACCCAATAGCACCTGTTTGTCGTTTTTCACCGTACGGTGTGAAAAAGAGGCCAATTGTCCACATTTTACACAAATGGCATGTACCTTGGATACTTCGTCGGCAATGGCACACAAAGCCGGCATCGGACCAAACGGTATGCCTTTGAAGTCCATGTCCAATCCGGCTATGATGACACGTACCCCATTGTTTGCCAATTGATTGCATACATCTATTAATCCACTGTCGAAGAACTGTGCCTCGTCAATGCCTACCACATCAATTTCGGATGTGAAAAGCAGTATGCTGGCTGAAGAGTCGATGGGAGTGGAGGAAATGGTATTACTGTCATGTGAAACAACGTCCCCCTCAGAATAGCGTGTGTCAATGGCAGGTTTGAATATCTCTACGCGTTGGCGGGCAAACTTGGCCCGCTTCATGCGACGGATCAGTTCTTCGGTTTTTCCTGAAAACATGGAACCGCAAATTACTTCAATTCTTCCTCTTCTTCTCGTCTCTTGTATATGATCTTCTGAAAATAATACCATGCTGATGTATGTTATAATTGGTTGCAAAAGTAATAGTTTTATTGGCTTCTCGGTGTTTTTTCATTATTTATTTCTACATTTGCGAAGTCATTCAAGAAGAAATTCAGATGTAGATATGCAAGCATTGTTGAACGATATAGAATTGGATATTCAGGAACTTAAATGCCTGATGGAGGCCGTTTCGCGTAAACCGGACTCTGCTTTGCGTGAAGTGGCAAAGAGAAATATTGTGCAAATGCGTGGCCGGTTGGACATTTTACTGGAACAGTTGGACCGGGGAGCACTACCGGAAAACGAACTTCCTGACCGGATTATAAATCCAATGCCGGAACCTGTGTTAGCAGCAGCAGAAGAAGAAGAAGAAGAAATAGTTGTGGGTAACCCGGAGAAAGATGAAGAGCCTGTAATAGTTCCGGAGGCTCCGGAGATGCCGGAATCTGAACAATTGGAATTGCCTGAAGTGACCGTAGAACCGGCACAATCGGCTGAAGTATCTATGAAGATTGAAACCAATACGGCTTCTACACCTATTTTGGCCGAGCGGATTAAAACAGCTGGAGATTTACGCCGTTCAATCAGTCTGAATGATTCGTTTCGCTTTTCCCGTGAACTGTTTGGGGGAAGCATGGAGCAAATGAATCATGTGTTGCAACAGATTGGGGAGATGCATTCACTGGATGCAGCTCTTGTTTTCTTATCTTCTAAAATAAAGGTGGAAGAGGAAAATGAAGCTAAAGCTGATTTAGTGGAACTTCTCAAAAAGTACTTTATATAAAAACGCGATTATTAGGATATGGGAAAACTATATGTGGTACCGACGCCGGTCGGGAATTTGGAGGACATGACATTTAGGGCTATTAAAGTCCTGAAGGAGGTCGACTTGATTCTGGCGGAGGATACCCGTACTTCCGGAATCTTGCTGAAACATTTTGAGATTAAAAACGTGATGCAATCCCACCATAAGTTTAATGAACATAAAACGGTGGAAAGTGTTGTTAATAGAATAAAGGCAGGAGAAACCATTGCTTTGATTTCGGATGCCGGAACACCGGGAATTTCTGATCCGGGTTTTCTGGTAGTTCGTGAATGTGTGCGCAATGGTATCGAAGTACAATGTCTGCCCGGAGCGACAGCTTTTGTTCCGGCGTTGGTAGCATCGGGATTGCCTAACGAAAAGTTTTGTTTCGAAGGTTTTCTCCCTCAGAAAAAGGGGCGTATGACAAAATTGAAATCGTTGGTGGATGAACACAGAACAATGGTGTTTTATGAATCCCCACATCGTTTGCTGAAAACATTGACACAGTTTGCCGAATATTTCGGTCCCGGACGTCAGGTATCTGTGTCCCGTGAAATTTCAAAGATTCATGAGGAAACGGTTCGCGGGACTTTGAGTGAATTGATAGAACACTTTACCGCTACCGAACCCCGGGGCGAGATTGTGATTGTACTTGCAGGAATAGACGATTAATAATAACTTCATTTAAAAACGTAAAACGTAATCGTATGAAAAAGTTAGTAGTTTTATTAGTATGCGCAGCTATGTTGGCTTCGTGTAACGGCCTGGGTGGTGGAAGTAAGGACCTGAAGGCAGAAAATGATTCTCTTTTGATGGAGTTGACCCAGCGCAATGCCGAATTGGACGAAATGATGGGTACTTTCAACGAAGTTCAGGAAGGATTTCGTAGAATAAACGCAGCTGAAAGCCGTGTTGACTTGACCCGTGGCACTATCTCTGAGAATTCTGCAACCGCAAAACAACAAATAGCATCTGATATTGAATTCATCACGAAACAGATGGAAGAAAACAAGGCACAGATCGCTAAGTTGCAGGCTATGCTGAAGAATAGTAAGAATAATTCGGCACAATTGAAAAAAGCCGTTGAATCTTTGACCCAGGAGTTGGTTGCTAAAACTCAGCGTATCGAAGAGCTTCAGGCTGAATTAGCTTCTAAGAATATCCGTATTCAGGAGTTGGATGCTGCGGTAACCGGACTGACTGCCGATAAAGAGTCATTGGCTGCTGAAAATGAAGCCAAGGCAAAGACCGTAGCAGAACAGGATAAGGCCATCAACAGTGCATGGTTTGTGTTTGGTACTAAATCGGAACTTAAATCTCAGAAGATTCTTGAAAAAGGGGATGTGCTGAAGAGTGCGGATTTCAACAAGGATTATTTTACTCAGATCGATATTCGTACTACTAAAGAAATTAAATTATATTCTAAACGTGCTGATTTGCTCACTACTCATCCGGCTAAATCTTACGAGTTGGTTAAAGATGATAAAGGTCAGCTGACTTTGAAGATCACGAATCCGAAAGAATTCTGGAGTGTATCTAAATATCTGGTAATCCAGGTCAAATAAGTAGTATAAAACAAACGTAACTGATAAGGGCACGGACTACACAGTATGTAATCCGTGCTCTCTTTTTTGAAATGTACCTGATATATTAATATGAAATATAGAAACCTGTTTTTTGATTTAGATGATACTCTCTGGGCCTTTTCCCAAAATGCGTATGATACGTTTGAAGAAGTTTACGATAAATATGGATTGGGAAGGTATTTCGATTCGTTTTCCCATTTTTATTCTCTTTACCAAAAGAGGAATGCGGAGTTGTGGGTAGAATATGGAAACGGGGAGGTGACTAAAGAAGAGTTGAATCGACAGCGTTTTTTATATCCTTTGAAAGCTGTTGGCGTTGACGATGAAATGCTTGCAAAACGTTATTCTGACGATTTCTTTTTGATAGTTCCTACTAAAAGGCGGCTAATGCCGTATGCGGAAGAGGTACTTTCGTATTTGGCACCCAAATATAATTTGTATATTCTTTCGAATGGTTTCAGGGAATTACAATCCTGTAAAATGCGTTCGGCAGGCATTGATACATATTTTGATAAAATAATTCTTTCGGAAGATTTGGGAGTGATGAAGCCTTGGCCGGAAATTTTTCATTTTGCTTTGTCGGCTACACAATCCGAACTACGTGAATCATTAATGATTGGGGATAGTTGGGACGCTGATATTGTTGGTGCCCATGGAGTGGGAATGCATCAGGCTTATTATAATGTGTCCGGACGCACTGATTTTCCTTTCCGTCCTACTTATTCAATGACTGATTTGAAAGAGTTGGTGGAACTGTTGTAACATTTATAGATATATTGTATTTTTGCGTTCAATATAGAACGCATAAAAATACAACTATGGACACTCTCTTGCCTTTTGCTTTACTCTGTTTCACTTCTTTCTTTACATTGACTAATCCGTTGGGTACAATGCCCGTTTTTCTGACCATGACTCATGGTATGACTGATAAAGAGCGGCAAGCGGTTGTTCGCCGTGCCACTTTCGTTTCGTTTATCACTTTAATGGTATTTGTTTTTGCAGGGCAATTCCTTTTTAAATTCTTCGGTATTTCGACCAACGGATTTCGTATTGCAGGTGGAGTGATTATTTTCAAGATAGGCTTTGATATGTTGCAGGCACGGTACACTCCGATGAAATTGAAAGATGAAGAGATTAAAACCTATGCTGACGATATTTCGATCACTCCACTTGCCATACCCATGCTTTGTGGTCCGGGGGCGATAGCTAATGCCATTGTTTTGATGGAGGATGCCCATACCATTGAAATGAAAGGAACGTTAATTGGCATTATTGCTTTGATCTATTTTATTACCTTCTTGATTCTGCGTGCGTCTACCCGATTAGTTAAAGTGTTGGGGGAGACCGGAAATAACGTGATGATGCGTTTGATGGGACTTATTTTGATGGTGATTGCTGTTGAATGTTTTGTTAGTGGATTGCATCCGATATTGGTAGGTATCTTGAAAGAAGGGTTGCTATAAATCAGATACGGATTCGTTCAGAAAAAGAAGAATGCCCGGATACGTTTTATATGTAAATCCGGGCATTCTCTTTATTGTTTGATAAATACTTTAGAAAGCATTATGCTGATTAGCGGCTGCCACCGGCCCACCAAACCGGATCGGTATATACATACTGGCCGTTTCCGAATGCAGATTCTACGTTCGGGTTTGCACTTACATCATCTGCTCCATAAGGTGCGCGAAGTGGGAACTTGTAAGGGTTGTCCAGTTTGATATATTCCTCACCCATTGCTTTGAGGCGGCGTACATCGTTATAGCATTCTGTTGTCTCACCGAAGGCTCCAAGGAATGCAATATATTTCTGTACCATTACCTCTTTTACAGGATTGGCATCGAATAATGGTTTTACGTTGTTGGTGAAATACTCTTCTGCTTCAGCAGTTGTGATAGCTTTAGTAGTCTCTTTAACGCCTCCGTAACTTTTTACTGTAGGAGCGTTAAGTGCAGCTGTTACACCTGTTTCTGCATTTGCAATGGCTGCAACAATAGCATCTTTCAGAGCATCTGCCGCATCATTGGTCTTATTCAAGCGAGCCAATGCTTCAGCTTTCAGGAAAAGTAATTCATGATAGCTCATTAATAAGGTTGGACATGTTTGCGAATATACGAATATAGGAGTATTATATTCATATTTAACAGACTCTGCCGTACCATTATCGGCCATTAGGAATCTTGGATCATCTGCACCGGTTACTTGGATGGACACAGCTTTTTCTCCTTCAGTTACCTTACCTTGTCCAATGCAAAAGATACGGCGTAATCTCGGATCCTTACGTTCTATTAGTTTATCAGCGTAGCTTTTACTTGCAGCCAATCCGTCACGGCTCCACTGGAAGTCAAATAACGGGTTTAAGTTTGTTGCACTATAAATAGAGAAAGCAGCTTGATCCTGAATAGATGTATATGATTTCTCTATGTACTCTAAAATATTTTGTAAATCAGCTTCTTTTGAAGAAGAACGAGCTAACAGACGCATTGTATAACGAGCTTTCAAGCCGTATGCTAGTTTTAACCATGCTTCTCCGTCACCTTTATATATGAAGTCATACTCACCAATTTCATCGCTTTTGTCACCTTTGGGAAGATCAGTGATTGCTGCATCCAAATATTCCATAATGGTAGTATAAATAGCTTCTTGCTTATCTAATTCCGGAGTCATAAATTGGGGTTGTCCATTGACTAATTCCGGAAGAGCAGCCTGACTGAAAGGTGCATCTCCAAAAGAGTCTGCAATAAGTCCTGCATTGATTGCCGCCAATACTTCGGCGATACCTTTAGTTGTATAGTTGCCTTTCAATTCATTAGAGCTGATATTAATGGCGATACGTGCGTTTTTCAGTGTAGAGTATAAATTGCGCCATACATTGTTAAAAGTAGAGGATGCCGAGGGCTCTCCGTTACGTTTCTCCGCATTTGCCAATTGATTGTCTACTCCAACCATATGCTCTACGTAGGTAGAATAATATGTATTAAAGTCGCCTCCGATATTGCTAAATGCAGTTGCAGTGATTACGTCAGCCAAGATGAATTTGGCAGGTACACTGGTTGTGTGGTCTTTGTCTTCATTAATACGATCCATTGTATCTTCCGAACAGGAAGCAAATGCAACGGAAATCAATGCCACAGACAATATGCCTTTTGATAAATTAAATATTGATTTCATTTTTGTCCTTTTTAGAATTTAACTGTAATACCAAAACCATAGCTTGATGTTCCCGGGAGCGAGAAGCGTTCGAAAGCACCAGCCATGTTGTTATTTCCCTGTGATGATTCAGGGTCAATACCATTATCCATTTCTGACCAAAGCAATAAGTTACGTGCAAAGACGTTTACTGTTACGCCTAAGTACGACTTATCCAGTACCGGATAACTTAAAGCGATTTCGCGTAATTTCAGGAATGAAGAACCGTATACTCCGGCTTCAGAGATCGTACTCAATCTGTCGAAGTAATTATAAGCGTTCTCACCGCTGATTTTGATGTCATTAGGTGCGTAAGAACCATCTGCCAACTGTTTTACAGCCGGTTTATTGAAGTAGAAGTAATCAGCTTTACGATAGTCTGCTGATTTCTGGGTTACACCATAATAGTCGAGTGTTGACACAGTACCGGCATACATACATCCACCTTGCTTCCAGTCAAGTACTGCAGAGAGGCGGAACTTATAAAATTCAAAAGTAGTATTGAAGCCCAGTCTGAAGTCAGGAGATACACTTCCCAACACTCTGTTTTCACCTAATGTCGGCATACCGTTTTCATCTACAACAATCTGGCCTTCCTCGTTTCTTTGATAGCTTGTACCATAGATAACCGGGAATTTATCACCGGCACTCAGACGTACTTGCGGATCAACAAAACCTCCTAACATGATGCTTGATACACCCGGAGCTAATTTATCGACATAGTTGTCGATTTTAGAGAAATTGAATGCAAAATCCCAGTTGAAGTTCTTAGTTTGGATCGGATTTACACTCAAAGTGATTTCGTGTGAGTTTGTATGTACCGATCCACCATTTGTGATCAATTCGCTATATCCGGTAGAAGTAGCCAAAGGTACCTCGAATATCTGATCCTTTACATTCTGGCGTGAATATGTATAGTTCAATGAAACTAAACCGTTCCAGAAACTGAAGTCTGCACCGATTTCGTATGATTTGGTGTTCTGAGGTTTCAGATTAGGATCATAAATTTTGTAATATGGAATATATGAGCTGATCGATCCAATAGGATACTGGATAGGAGTTCCTGAAGAGAATCCGCCACCATAGACCGGAGTTTTATAGTAAGAAGGATAGTAAGTACCTGCCTGCCCTACTTCTGCATAAGAAGCGCGAATTTTACCATAAGTCAGAACATCATTCTTCAGTGCTTCCAATTCGGTAAAGATGAAACCAAGAGAAACGGAAGGGTAAGTGAATGAACGGTTGTTGCGTGGCATGGATGAAACAATGTCATTACGAACAGTAGCATTCAAATACAACATGCTACGATATGCTAATGAAATGTTACCGAAGTTACCAACGGTACGCTCGCGATGGTAGGTTCCTGTAGACGAATAGATTGATGCGTTAGCTATATGGTTCCATCCTGGGAAATTGAAGTTATTTCCGAGGTTGTATTTGTATTTTGAAGAATTATCGACTAATTCATTACCATATAATACATTTAAGTCAAGTTCCGGAGTGATTTTCCAGTCATAAGTAACAGTTAACAATGAATTTATTTCATTGTTTGTAACGCTCTGCTCTTCAATGCTACCTGTTCCGTTGGAGTGTCCATATCCCCATGTATCGGTATAGTTAGTGGTATAAGCATCGGTACCTAACTGGTATTTTACATCCAGTTTATGATTTTCTGTACCGAAATCAGTAGAATATTTAGCAAATGCATTTCCAAAAAAACGTTGAGTACGTTCTTTAAAAGAGTTATTTTCAACGGCCCAATAAGCACCATCAAAACCGCCTGTTGAACGATACGTGTTTTGTGTATAAGGATCTCCATCAATGTGTGATGGGATACCGGCTAAATCGTAGCTGGACGGTGCACCATATACAGTTGCCAGGATACCATTGTTGGCACCGGTTTGCTTTTTGATTTTAGAATAAACGAAGTTTCCATTGAAACCGGTAGACCAATTCTTGTTCAATTGAGCTTGTGCAGTTAGTTTTGCATTATAGCGATCCATACCTGTAGAAGGTACAATACCGTTTGCAGTAGTACTTCCTAAAGACAAAGAGTAACTCCCTTTATCGAGGCTTTGTGCCACGTTTGCACTGCTGTTCCACGTTACACCTGTATTAAAGAAATCTTTAGCATTATCATATGCACGAGGAGTAGCCCATGGGTCCAGTCCTGCTTTGGCACGCTGGTCTACATAGTATTGCCCCTGATGTTTACCGTATTTCTGGGTATAGGTATTATCCGTATTGCCACCATATTTGGGATCGTTAGCCAGTTCTGAGATCAAAGGACCCCAAGAACGAGAATCTGATGGGCTAAAAGCACCATTAAATCCTTGTGCGAATTCTTTTTGGAAATCCGGCATAGTAGAAACCTTATCGAATGATAAACCAGTGTTGATGGTAACTTCCGGTTTACCTTTACGTGCACCTTTACCGCTCTTGGTAGTGATTACTACCACACCATTTGATGCGCGCATACCATACAGAGCAGAAGCAGCTTGACCTTTCAGGATGTTGATGCTTTCAATGTCATTCGGGTCGATATCTACCGCACGGTTTGCATAGTCAGAGCCTGTGACAGAGTTGAAAGTATCCAAGTCTGTAGATGATGAGATAGGCATACCATCCACAACATACAGGGGAGTGTTATCTCCTGTAAACGAGCGTGATCCGCGAATAGTCATTTTGGAAGAGGCACCCGGCATACCTGATGACGGTGAGATCTCCACTCCTGAAACTTTACCTTGTAAAGCGCTGGAAAGGTTACTACTTGATGCTTGAGTCAGCTTATCTCCTTTCACATCTTGTACGGCATACCCTAACGCTTTTTTCTCTTTTGAGATACCCATTGCTGTTACTACGACTTCGTCAAGTGCCTTAGCATCAGTCTTTAATATCACTTTGATTATCGGTGCAATTGCTACCTCAGCAGTCTGCATACCGATATACGAAATCTGCAAAGTCTTTGCAGAACTGTAGCATATACTAAAACGCTTATAATGTGCGTATTACACAACGATATTGAACTTAGTGAAAAGAAAAAGATATTTATTAAAACGCTTATTATCAAAACACTACAAATCTTCTATTTTATTGAGAAGCTCAAAATGAAACACTTCATATATCTTACAATAATCAGATAATACATTGATTATCAGTATAAATAAGATTCTGCATTCTATTTCCTATTCTACTACATTTTTCCTTTGTACTAATTGACTATTTGCTTTATATAGATATTTTATTCACCTATCAATAGTCGAAATTTAGAGTAGTGTCACATTCACAGATCGCATATAAGATAAATATTTTTTAATGTGTCTTTCATTTGTATCTTGAAATAAACGACATTTTTCTATTGAAAAACAGTTTGAGTTACTTTTGGCTAATATACAACAAATGTCATAATGAAACTCAATAGGAAGTTCCATTATTGTGAAATAAAAAAGGCCACTCCCTTTAAAGAAAGCAGCCTTTTAATTACATGATTAATCCACTATTAATATCCGGGATTTTGTTGAGCTCTCAAGTTTGGATTTACATTTGTTTCATCAACAGGAATCGGAAGTATAGCTCTAAAGTAAGTTCGGTCAAAGCTTTGCGATTCTTTAATTAGTGAATAATGATACCCCTTATCTGCTTCATCTTTATAGCGAACGATTGTTTCATTATTGCGTAATGCATCGAAGTAACGTTGACCTTCACCAATCATTTCTTTTCTTCTTTCAAGAATGATTCTTTCTACTGTAGCATCTGCTTCCGAAACAGCCTTAGCTTCCGGATTCGCTCTCAGAACAATTTCATTCAGGTATTTAGCAGCTTTATCCTGGTGTCCCCCAAGCTTAGCCGCCGCTTCTGCAGCGCTCAAATATACTTCCGAAAGACGAAGTAAAGGCAGATTATTTAAACGCATTTCACCTACGTCGTCCTTATCAGCCGGGAATTTATTAATGAAGATTTTTGCATCGCCATATTCTTCTTTAAGATCCTTATCATACTGAGCCGGCAATACCATACCTATACGAACATCTTTAGGATCCTGACTCAGCATAGCCATAAAGTTTTTTGTAACTATTGCATCCGCATATCCGTTCTCGTTCAGCAAATAAGCAATACCATTACGGTCAGTCCAGTCATCATTACTTGCATTTATAACTTCGAAAATCATTTCGTTCGTATGTGCTCCATTGTTTTTATACCATGCATCTACATATTCTTCATTAGTCCAAAGTTTATATGGAGAGTTGGTTATAATATCTTCAGCAACTTTAAGTGCATTCTCGTTATCACCTTTAGTCAGATAGACTCTGGTAAGCAAGGCTTTTGCTGCCCATTCATTGATATATCCCTGAGTCTTATCTTTAGCAAGATATCCAGAATTAATAGCGTCAGTCAAGTCTCTGATGACTTGTGTATAAACTTCTGCTACTGTATTTCTGGAAGGCAAATCATTTCGTTCCAAAGGTTTCAAGATAACCGGGACACCCAAAGAAGCTCCGTTATCGGCTGTATAAGGCATACCATAGATTCTCACTAAGTCAAAATGAACCAATGCCCTGACAACCAATGCTTCTGAATATATTTTACCTATTTGTGCTTCTGTTGCGTCAGTCACCTTTTTTTCGTTAATTGCTTGAATCAGACGATTGGCACGGCGAACTACATTATAAGGTATATTCCACATATTAGGAGCATCATCCACAGTATAGCGCATCTCATAGCATGATGACGAACGCATACCCTGAGTTCTGGCTTGCATATCCTCAGCACGGACATCTCCATAATAAAACATACGGGCACCGTAATAGCTGGTGCTATTAGAGTTTCCCTGAATACCATCATACATACCTGTACGTGCAGTCAGAGCATCATTATAGTTTGTAATTGCATCTTCTGATGGAATTCCGTCAGCAGGTTTTCTATCCAGCCAATCATTCCCGCAGGAAGACAAACTTAGGATAGTAGCAACCAGTGTTATTGATTTATATATCTTTTTCATAAATTCTTTTTTCATAAATTGTTTCTACTTGATTAAAAACCGATTTCAATACCAAATGTAACAGTTCGAAGAGCCGGAGTCTCGAATGTACACAATCCGTCAACCGGAACTTCCGGGTCAACATACAAACTCTTTTTCTTCCAAGTTAGCAGGTTGTTTCCTGAAACATAAGCTCTTAATTTACTGATACCTGCTTTAGACGACCAGTTTTGTGGTAAAGTGAATCCCAAAGTCATATTCTTCACACGTAAATGATCTGTAGACATCAGCCAACGCGAAGAGGCTTTATTAGTGTTACCGTATGCAAATTGTGGCAATTTGGCATTATCACCTGTTTTCTGCCAGGTATCTTCCATCTTGTAATAAGCAGGAACATTACCCACATAATTATAAGTACCTCCATTGGATTGTAGCCAGGTAGCATAATCATAAGCATGTCCGCCCAAAGAGTAAGTCAGGGTTAAATTGAAATCAATAAACTTCCAACTGATATAATTGGTCAAACCACCTTGTACTTTAGGTTCGATAGAACCGATAATCGTTTTATTAGCAGCAGCAGAATTTGTTGTTGTTTCACGGCTACCATCTTCACCGTTTATATAATACAGTTCTTTACCTGTTTGAGGATCAACACCTGCATATTCATAGGCATAGATAGAATAATATGGTTCACCCACACGGTGGATAGAAACCCCATCAATGATTTCCTGTTGTTCGCCATCCAACTTGGTCAGCTTATTCTTATTATGTCCTAAGTTCAAGGAAGTAGTCCAGAAAAGGTCCTTGTTCTGGATGTTGGTAGACTTCAATTCCAATTCAAAACCACGATTTCTCATTGAGCCAACATTCACGAGCATATTAGCAGTACCCGCACTATTGATTACACCGACTGCAGCAGAAATCGGTTTATCCATTAAGAGATCTTTTGTCTCACGGTTATACCACTCAGCAGAAATAGTCAACCTATTGAGTAGTGTAAGGTCAATACCGATATTTGTGGCATAATTCTTTTCCCATTTCAGATTCGGATTATAGAAACGAGCTTCTGACGAACCACCATTTCCATTATAATTATATCCAAATTCATATACCCCCATATATCCGTAATAGTCTTTGGGCTGTGTACCATTTACACCGTAAGAAGCACGGATCTTAGCATCAGTAATAACATTGGATAATGATTCCATAAATGCTTCCTGTGAAAGTCTCCATGAACCTGATACAGACCAGAAATTGCCCCAACGACTATCTCTTGATAAACGCGAACTTCCATCACGACGGAAACTACCACTTACATAATATCTTCCGGCATAATCATAATTCAAACGTCCTAAATAGGAAGTCATTCGATAACTATTAATGTTACTGGCACCTCTTGAAACACCTGCATTTGTAATCTCCGGTAAGTAGGATGGATAAGTATTACCATTAGTATAGGTATAATCGTATTTGTAATCCTCCGTTTCAAATCCCAACAGTACATCGATATTATGGTGTTCTGCAAATGTCTTGTTGTAAGTTAACTGAGTTTGAGTATTCAACTTGCTTCTGTTCATCATATAGCGTTGAAATACCCCTTTTGAAGAACGACCATCATTGGAACGAGGATCCCACCATACACGATTGTTTGTCTGGTTAAAATCATAACCCAAAGTTTCTTTTATATTCAAATTATCCCAGATATTCCATGTTGCAGCCAATGTATTCAAAGTACGCACAATTGTACTACGATCATAATTATACGTTGCAGTCTGAAGAGGATTGGCACCATTCAAAGCAGGGAAACTCGTACTAAATGTACCATCTTCATTATATGGGAATGTAGAGGGAGAAGCTGTCATAGCCAGACACATGATGGGGCTTGAGAAACTAGTCCCTTCCGAGTTTACTTTTTGATTTGAATTTGTAAACATCGTACTTGCCTCAATTGTAACGCGGTCTGCCGTATGACTCATATTTGCACGTCCGGTGATACGCTCGTATCCAGACTGTAGTGTAATACCTTCCTGTTTGGTGTATCCAAAAGAGGTATAGAATTTAGTCCGCTCATTTCCTCCTTGAGCATTTACTTCATAATTTTGGTGAGAACCGTTTCTGAAAAGAATATCTTCCCAATCAGTATATCCGCTCCAAGGTTTTGCAGCATATTTATCAATATTATTATCTGCATAGTTCGTGGCATAAGCTTCATCCTTTCCAGAATTTAAAGCATAGTTTTTAAGACCCATATATAGGATATCGCGTCTATCTTCACCATTCAGAATGGGACGATAATCAATAGCTTTGTTGGAGAATCCCCAGTCTGCCCTCACATTGAGTTTCAATTTTCCTGAAGCTCCCTTTTTAGTAGTAATTACAATAACACCGTTTGCTGCGCGTGAACCGTAAAGTGAGGCAGCCGCTGCATCTTTAATTACCGTCATTGATTCGATATCATTACTGTTGATGGTGGACAATAAGCTATTACCTGACTGAGAATAAGTGAATTGACTTGCGTCACCAGTCATTACAGGTACTCCATCAATGACGTATAACGGATCATTGCCGGCATTAATTGACCCCATTCCACGAATACGTACAGATTCAACAGCACCCGGTTGTCCGGAAGTAGACGTAATCTGTACACCGGCAACAGAACCGGCTAATTTATCTTGTACACTTAAAGAAGGAACATCCTGAAGTTTCTCCGTCGTAATACTTGATGCCGCTCCCGTAAAAGATGATTTTTTAAATGTACCATATCCTGTTACAACGACTTCGTCCAACACTTCTGTATCAGGTTTTAGCGTAATCTTCATAACAGGCTTAATTGCCACCTCAACAGTCTGCATACCGATATACGAAATCTGCAAAGTCTTTGCAGAACTATAATTGTACTATAAACTGTTTATTATCAGCATTTTATAAAAGACACAGAGAACTTGTGCTTATACGACAATATCAATGGATATATGTTTGAATATCAAACCCATATGATAACAGTACTAACAATAAAAGCTGAATGATTCCTATATCGATCTCCCACTATTGTACACGTAATCCGCTTATTGTAAGTGAAATATAGATTAAAAAGTATACGATTGAAAAAAGAATGTTATACTCAATAGTTCCAAACGAAAAAAAAAGTCATAAAGCAGTCTATTATTATTTTACATAAATGGTTTAGAAATGAAAAAGGATAATTACTAATTTGATATTTATATAAAAACAGAGAATGCCAACCTAAATTTCCTTATAATAGGATTAATAAACTTATGTATTTAATAAACAGCCAATTAAACCGTTCACATTTTGCATGTAGGAAGTTAGTTTTAACATGATGTTAAAACTAACTTCCTACATGCAAAGAATTAGTGATTTTCAATCAGAAAACAAGTTCTTTATAGAAGCGGTACTTGCGAACTGTGATTCGTGTTAACAATGTTAATAGCCAATACATCTACGTAAGGCACAAATCTCTGTTACATGTAAGATACTTTGCGATTATTTTTAGACTTTTCTAAGTCTCGTACAATAGTTATGTCCATTATATTAGTATAAACTTGAGTTGTCTTCACGCTTTTATGTCCCAATAGCTTTTGTACAGTAGTAATATTGACTCCACTGTATATTAATAATGTAGCATTGGTATGGCGAGCGGTATGGAACGAAATACGTTTATTCAACCCTGATAATTTTGCTATGATCAATAATTCCTTATTCACATTTGAATTATCTCTAAGCTTAAAAAAATCAGCAAGATTATCCTGATATTTATTCAAGACTTCTATTCCTTTTCCCTCAAATAAAAGATAAAGCGGAAGGCGTACTTCCGTATTCGTTTTCACAGATTTATAAATAAGCCAGGTTTCCTGATGCATTTTCACTATGTTTTCAGGGGATAAGTTGGTGAAGTCAGAATATCGTAATCCTGCATAACAACAAAAGAGGAAAGCATCTTTTGTCTTTTCCAGTTTCATAAACCGACCATCCAATTCCAAACTTTCAATCTTTCCTAATTCTTCTGGAGAAAGGTGAGTATGGCTGTTTTCGATACTTTTAATTTTATATTTTCTAAAGGCATATTTCTGTATCTCCATATATTCTTTATTTATGGCTACATTGATATGTCTTTTCAAATGTTTCATGTGCTTCGCAATGGTATTGGTGTGATACCCTTTTTGCTGGAGGTAATGATCAAATGAGGATATAAATTCAAATGTCAGATCTGAGAATGACACATCTTTCTTATAGCCTCTCAATAACTCCAAAGTTGATAAATGGTTACGTTTGGTACTCTCCTTCAATGAAGATTTGGCTATTTCGTTGCGGAAGAACGCAATAAACGAAGTTCCATCATCCTGACTTTCCATTGAATTTTTTAGTGAATCCAATGAAATTTGTTTTCCCTGTTGCCACAATCCCAGTTCTTTCTTCTCTATTTCTGCCATGAACTCATAGAGCATGTGATTGATAGCATCCGCATTAGGGTGGTTTTTAACCATCCTTTTCTTGAAATCCCATTGGTCAGGACTCAAGTAAACCTTGGTAGAAAAATATTTCTTCTTCCTGTTTAAGTAAGCCTCAACCTGTACCAACGCCATCCCTTTTTTGTTCAGGCTCTTTT
>OGHF01001088.1_pt1 | contig 16990 bp, 9 predicted proteins | sample 1571481 | NCBI WGS metagenome assembly OGHF01 (sample SAMEA2581952, study PRJEB24529) | metagenome | biome: Human gut stool | place: China | collected 2011
TGAGGGGAACGAAGGGGGTGAAGATCCAGGAGATCGACACCCACGGGGCCATCAAGGGCTCCTACATGAACGGCGTTTACGATTCGCTGCCCGAGCCCGGCAAATATATCGTCAGCACCATCGACGCCCGCCTGCAACTGCTGGGCGAAGAACTCATGCGCGGCAAGGTCGGGGCGGCCGTGGCGATCGAACCTTCCACGGGGGAGATCCTGATGATGGTTTCCTCGCCGACGTACGATCCCGACGAGCTGGTGGGGCGCGAGCGCGGCAACAACTATATGAAGATGCTGGGCAACAAACGCCAGCCGTTGTATAACCGTGCCGTGAGGGCCAAATACCCGCCGGGTTCGACCTTCAAGCTGGTGCAGGGCCTGATCGGTTTGCAGGAAGGGGTACTCCGGCCGTCGGATCTGCATGTCTGCCACGAGGGCTACCAGGCAGGGCGACGGCGTATGAAGTGCCATTCGCATGCTTCGCCGCTCGACCTGCGTTTTGCCGTGGCGACTTCTTGCAATGCCTATTTCTGCTATGTCTTCCGCGATATCCTGGACAATCCCAAATACGGGAACGTCAAGGAAGGGTACGATGCCTGGAAAGAGTATGTCGAGAGCTTCGGTTTCGGCCGCAAGCTGGGTTCCGACTTCCTCGACGAGCGCGATGGGTATGTCCCCGACCGGGGCTGGTACGACCGCCAGTACCGCGGGTCGTGGAATTCGCTGACGGTCATTTCGCTCGCCATCGGGCAGGATGCGCTGGGCTGCACGCCCTTGCAGCTGGCCAACCTCGCGGCCATCGTCGCCAACCGCGGTTATTACTACATCCCGCATATCGTCAAGAAGGTCGAGGGGCGGGATTCGCTCGACCGCCGTTTCTACGAGCGCCATTATACGAAGGTCGACCCCAAGCATTTCGAGCCGATCGTCGAGGGCATGTGGCGGGGCGTCAACGTCGGCGGCACGTCGATGCTGGCCCGGCTCGAAGGGCTCGATGTCTGCGGTAAGACCGGTACGGCCGAGAACCCCCGCGGGCGCGACCACTCGACCTTCCTGTCGTTCGCACCAAAGGACAACCCGAAGATCGCCATTTCGGTCTATGTCGAGAACGGCGGGTTCGGCGCCTCGGCGGCGCTGCCCATCGCCAGCCTGCTGGAAGAGTATTACCTGACGGATACGATCCGCCGCCCGGCATTGCTGGATTATGTCAGGAACATGACCATAAATTACCCCGCGTATGACCGCTAACCGCCATAACAGTATCTTCTACGGTGTCGACCTCTGGACAGTCCTGCTCTATGTCCTGATCGTGATGGCGGGGTGGGTGTCGATCACTTCGGCCTCGTACGACGAGGGTACGGCCGATGTCTTCTCCTTTTCGCACTTCTACATGAAACAGCTGATGTGGATCGGCGTGGCATGGACTACGGCGGTCGTCGTGCTGTTGCTCGACGATCGGTTTTACCATATGTTCGCCTACCCGGCCTATTTCGCGGGCCTTGCGCTGTTGGTCGGTGCATTGCTGTTCGGCCGCGAGGTCAACGGGGCCAAGGCGTGGTTCGAGTTCGGGTCGTTCCGCATGCAGCCGGTCGAGTTCGTGAAGATCGCTACGGCATTGGCGCTCGCCCGCGTGATGAGCGCCTATTCGTTCTCGATCAACCGGCCGGGCGACCTGTTCAAGGTCGGGATGGTGATCTGCGTCCCGCTGTTTATCATCATCCTGCAGAACGATACCGGTTCGGGCATCGTGCTCGGGTCGTTCCTCTTCGTGCTCTACCGCGAAGGGCTCAACAAGTGGCTCTGCATCCCGGTGCTGCTGATCGCCGCGCTGTTCATCTTCTCGTTCCTGCTTTCGCCCATGACGATGCTCGTGTCGATCATTCTGGTCTGCACCCTTTCGCAGGCGATGATGAACGGCCACTGGCGCCAATGCTTCGTTTACCTTGCCGCGCTGGCACTGGGGAGCATCCTGCTCTGCATGGCGATGGGGCTTGTCGCGCCGGGCTTCATGGATCTGCATGCCTGCCTCTTGACCGTGACGCTGCTGTCGCTGGTCTGGGTGGTGGTTTATGCCTACCGCACCAACCTGAACAATATCTTCATTACGGTCGGGCTGTTCCTTTGCACGGTGGTTTTCCTGCCTACGACCAACTATATTTTCAATTCGATCCTCAAACCCCACCAGCAAGACCGTATCCTGAGCTTCCTGGGCATCATCAGCGACCCGCTGGGGACGGACTACAACGTCAACCAGTCGAAGATCGCCATCGGCTCCGGCGGCTTTCTGGGAAAGGGCTTTCTGCAGGGTACGCAGATCAAGTACGGGTTCGTGCCCGAGCGGCATACCGACTTCATCTTCTGTACCGTGGGCGAAGAGTGGGGCTTTGTGGGGACGATGGTCGTGCTGGCGCTGCTGTGCCTGCTGATCCTGCGCCTGATGCGCATGGGCGAGCGGCAGCAAGAACCTTTCGGCCGCATTTACTGCTATTGCGTGGCGGCCATCCTGCTGTTCCATGTGCTGGTGAACGTGGGGATGACCATCGGGCTGATGCCCGTCATGGGGATCCCGCTGCCGTTCATGAGCTACGGCGGCTCGTCGCTCATTGCCTTTACAATACTGTTGTTCATTGCCGTACGGCTCGATGCGTCGACGCGGCAATTCTCCCTGAATAATAAATTCTGACACACATGATCCGTTACAATCCCCGGGGTTTGTCTCCGAACGAGGTCGCCGAGAGCAGACGGCAGCACGGCGACAATGTCATTACGCCGCCGAAGGACGATTCGGTATGGAAACTGCTGGCCGATAAGTTCCGCGACCCGATCATCCGCATCCTTCTGCTGGCTGCGGTGCTCTCGCTCGCCATCGGTTTCGTGCATAAGGATTTCACCGAGTCCATTGGTATTATCTGTGCGATTATTTTAGCCACTTGCGTCGGTTTCTGGTTCGAGTGGGATGCCATGCGGCGTTTCCGGCGGCTGAACCAGGTCAACGACGATATTCCGGTCAAGGTGATGCGCGACGGTGCGATGCACGAAGTCCCGCGCCGCGACGTCGTGGTCGGGGACGTGGTCTACATCGAGAGCGGCGAGACGGTGCCTGTCGACGGCGAGTTGGTCGAGGCCGTGTCGCTGAGGATCAACGAATCCACGCTCACGGGCGAACTGGAAGTTGACAAAACGGTGGACGAGGCGCACTTCGACCCCGATGCCACCTATCCGTCGAACGTCGTGCTGCGCGGCACTACGGTCGCCGACGGTTACGGCGTGATGGTCTCGACGGCCGTGGGCGATGCGACCGAAGCCGGGCGCGTTACCGAACAGGCGACCGTCCAGAGCGAAGAGCAGACGCCGCTCAACCGCCAGCTGACACGCCTTTCGAAACTGATCGGCCGTGCGGGCATCGTGCTTTCCATCGCTATTTTCTGCGTCATGCTCGGCAAGGCGATCTTCATCAACGGGTTGCTCGAAGGCGACTGGCTCGCCATCTCGCAGCACGTGCTGCACATCTTCATGGTTTCGGTGGCGATCATCGTGATGGCCGTTCCCGAAGGGTTACCCATGAGCATCACGCTATCGCTGGCCATGTCCATGCGGCGGATGCTCAAGACCAATAACCTCGTGCGGCGCATGCATGCCTGCGAAACGATGGGGGCGGTGACGGTGATTTGTACCGACAAGACCGGAACGCTGACCCAGAACCGGATGCACGTGCAGGAGTTGGTGCGCTACGATGCGCTGCCGATGCACGATTTCGCCGAGATCGTAGCCGCCAATTCGACGGCCTTCCTCGATGTTACGGGTGCCGTGATCGGCAATCCGACCGAAGGGGCGCTGCTCGAATGGCTGCACGCGCAGGGCGAGGACTACGAACCCCTGCGTGCCGGCGCGAAGATCGTCGACCGGCTGACCTTCTCCACCGAGCGCAAGTATATGGCGACGATTATTCAGAGCGGTATTTCGGGCCGCCGGATCGTTTGCGTGAAGGGTGCGCCCGAAATCGTGCGTGCGATGTGTGCGCCGGACGGGAAAGACGAGCAGGTGGCGGAACAGCTGCTCGGGTTCCAGGGGCGGGCGATGCGTACGCTGGCCGTGGCATGGGCCGAGACGGCCGAGGACGATTGCCAGCGGGCTGTCGCCGCGGCGCAGCTTCATTTTGCGGGTGTGGCGGCTATTTCCGACCCCGTGCGCGAGGATGTCCCCGAAGCCGTCGGGCGTTGCCTGAAGGCGGGGATCGACGTCAAGATCGTCACGGGCGACACCCCGGCTACGGCGCGTGAGATCGCCCGCCAGATCGGCCTGTGGAACGACGCCCGGGATACCGACCGCAACCACATGACCGGTACGGAATTCGCCGCGATGAGCGACGAGGAGCTGCTCGGCCGCGTACAGGAACTGAAGATCATGTCGCGTGCCCGGCCGCTCGACAAACAGCGGCTCGTGCGCCTGTTGCAACAGTGCGGCGAGGTGGTGGCCGTCACGGGCGACGGTACGAACGACGCCCCGGCGCTGAATTTCGCCAATGTCGGGCTTTCGATGGGTTCCGGGACGTCGGTGGCCAAGGATGCCAGTGACATCACGCTGCTCGACGACTCGTTCGCTTCGATCGCCACGGCTGTGATGTGGGGACGCTCGCTATACCGCAATATCCAGCGTTTCGTACTGTTCCAGCTCACGATCAACTTCGCGGCGATCCTGATCTGCTTCGTCGGCGCGGTGTTCGGTACGGACATGCCGCTTACGGTGGTGCAGATCCTGTGGGTGAACATCATCATGGATACCTTCGCCGCGATGGCCATGGCCTCGCTGCCGCCGAACCCCGAGGTGATGCTCGAAAAACCCCGTCCGCGCAATGAATTCATCATTACGCGCGCCATGGCGCGCACGCTTTTCACGTGCGGCATTATCATGGTCGCGGTATTGCTGGGCATGCTGTTCTGGTGGACGATCACGACCGGCGGGCTGACCGTGCGCCAGTTGACGCTCTTCTTCTCGACGTTCGTATTCCTGCAATTCTGGAATATGTTCAACGCCAAGGGTTTCGAAACACGCCATTCGGTCTTTTCCTGCCTGCGCGGGTGCCGTGAATTCTTCCTGATCCTGTTGGCTATCGCTGTGGGGCAGGTGCTCATCGTCGAATTCGGCGGCGAGGTTTTCCGCACCGAACCGCTGGCATGGCGGGAGTGGGCAGTTATCATCGGCAGTACGTCGCTGATCGCTGTCGGCGGCGAGATCGTCCGGGCCATAGGCCGCAAGCGTTGACCCACCCCGATCCCACATATGAAGAAATTCTTTTGTTGCTGCTTGCTGGCGGTGGTTGCGTCCGTCACCGTATCGGCACAAATCACAGACAGCCTTGGGAAGGTTTGTCTTGTCCCGGCTGCCCGGGAGGGCGGTTTCGCCCGTTATATCGACCGGCGCACCTCCACGAAGGGCTACCGCATGACCTTCATTGCGGTTCCGCTGATCGTGGGCGGCGCCGTGATGTCGGTTTACGACACCGATTTCCGGCGCCTGCGCAACGGCTACGTAAAGTCGTTCCACCACGATTACGACGACTACCTGCAATATGCACCCGCTGCCGTGATGCTCGGCTTGAAGGCTTTCGGCGTCAAGGGGCGCAGCTCCTGGGGCCGCATGCTCGTCTCGGATGCGTTCTCGGTGGGGCTGATGGCCGCAGCGGTCAATTCGCTGAAATATTCGTTCCGTGTGATGCGTCCCGACGGCTCTACCCGCAATTCGTTTCCCTCGGGGCATACGGCCACGGTTTTCATGACGGCGACGATGCTCCACAAGGAGTACGGGCACCGCAGCCCGTGGTACAGCATCGGGGCCTATACCGTGGCGACGGTCACCGGCGTTACGCGCCAGCTCAATAACCGCCACTGGATGAGCGACGTGATGGTCGGCGCCGGTATCGGTATCCTCGCCACGGAGTTCGGCTATTTCCTCGCAGACCTGATATTCAAGGACAAAGGGCTGCATGTCGGCGAGACCCAACTTGTGTACGACCGCTTCCGCCGGCCTTCGTTCCTCAGTTTTACGGTCGGTGTGACCACTTCGCCCGGCTCCTATTTGCCGTCCCCGGGGATGAGGACTTCGTTCAAGGCCGGGCCTACGGTCGGGGCGCAGGGGGCATGGTTCGCCTCGCCCTATGTCGGCGTGGGCGGGCGTTTTGCCGTGACGAACCTCGAGATGACCGTCAATGGCGTGCCGCAGGACGATAATCTGGAGAGCGGCTCGGCGGCTGCCGGCCTTTACCTGTCCTATCCGCTTTCCGTCCGGTGGCTGGTCGGGTCGAAACTGCTCAGCGGGTACGGATACTATAAATCGTGTAACACGGATTTGCAGAAATTGGGTGATCGTGGCGGCTTTGTGCTCGCGACCGGCATCTCTTCCACCTACCTTGCCTCCCGGAATTTCGGGATCCGCTTCTCGACCGACTACGACATGGCGCCGCCTTTTGCGAAGGATTCCCGCCAGCGGTTGCATATGCTGACGTTTTCACTGGCTGCATGTGCCGTATTTTAGGAGGGAGTCCCCGGTTTCAGGATCCCGTCCCCGAATAAAAAGCGGGCCCCTCTTTCCGGGAGCCCGCTTCTCTGTGTATTACGGTCGGTTTTTACAGGACACCCTGTTCGACCATCGACTTGGCAACCTTCATGAAGCCGGCGATATTGGCGCCCTTCATATAGTTGATGTAACCGTCCTTCTCGGTGCCGTATTCGAGGCATGCGTGGTGGATCGACGACATGATCTGGTGCAGCTTGGCATCGACCTCCTCGGCCGTCCAGTTGAGTTTCTGGGCGTTCTGCGTCATTTCCAGACCCGATGTGGCGACGCCGCCGGCGTTCACGGCCTTGCCCGGGCCATAGGGAATCTTCGCCGCGATGAATGCGTCGATAGCCTCGGGACGGCAGCCCATGTTCGAAACTTCTGCCACGACCTTCACGCCGTTGGCCAGCAGTTTGCGGGCATCCTCGCCGTCGAGCTCGTTCTGCGTGGCGCACGGCATGGCGATGTCGACCTTGACTTCCCACGGCTTCTTGCCCGCGAAGAACTGGGATCCGGGGAATTTCTTGGCGTAGGGTTCCACGACGTCGTTGTTCGATGCGCGCAGTTCGAGCATATAGGCAATCTTTTCGGCGTCGAGGCCTGTGGGATCGTAGATGTAGCCGTCGGGGCCCGAAATCGTCACCACCTTGGCGCCCAGTTCTGTAGCCTTCGTCGCCGCGCCCCATGCCACGTTGCCGAAGCCCGAGATGGCGATGGTCTGGCCCTTGATGTCCATGCCGGCTTTTTCGAGCATCTGGCGCAGGAAATAAACGGCACCGAACCCCGTGGCCTCGGGACGGATCAGCGAACCGCCGTAGGTCATGCCCTTGCCGGTCAGTACGCCCGTGTTCTCGCGTGCCAGTTTACGGTACATGCCGTAGAGGTATCCGATTTCGCGGCCGCCCACGCCGATGTCGCCCGCCGGGACGTCGGTCTCGGGGCCGATATGGCGCCACAGCTCGACCATGAAGGCCTGGCAGAAACGCATTACCTCACGGTCGGATTTGCCCTTGGGGTTGAAATCCGAGCCGCCTTTGGCACCGCCCATGGGCAGCGTCGTCAGCGCATTCTTGAAAATCTGCTCGAAACCGAGGAATTTCAGGATCGAGGGATTCACCGAGGGATGGAAACGCAGGCCGCCCTTGTAGGGGCCGATTGCGTTGTTGAACTGGATGCGGTACCCGAGGTTGACCTGGACATCGCCCTTGTCATCGACCCAGACCACCTTGAAGGTGAAGATACGGTCAGGCTCCACGATGCGTTCTGCAATGCGGTTGGCCTCGAATTCCGGATGCTGGTTGTAAGCCTCCTCTACCGTCATGAGAACTTCGCGCACGGCTTGCAGGTATTCGCTTTCGCCGGGGTGCTTGCGCTCAAGTTCCGCCATCAATTTGTTTACGTCCATATTGCCTGAAGTTTTAAAAGGTTGTTTCTTTATTACAAATATAATATTATTTCTTATAAATTGTAACTTCGGGGCGAATTTTTCCGCGGAATTATTATTTATCGCCCTCTTCCTTGACGATACCCTTGTTCGAGCGCCCGTCGATGCAGACCCACAGGGGTTTTTCGAAACGCACCTGCCGCAGGAACATTCCCTCGTAGACCGCGCGGCGGCCGTCGAGTTCCCCTTCGCGGAAAATACCGTCGCCGCGGAAGGGATTGATCGTCAGGTAACCCACGCCCAGCGAGGTGACGTTCTGGAAAAAATGCGTGCCCTGCGACGGTTCGACCTCGAACTTCTCGATGCCGCATTCGACGATCACCTTCGCTTCCGAGATGTGGTTCCATTTCACGGGGACGCCCAGAAACGGGTCGGAAGAGCCCCAGCGGCCGGGGCCGACGAGGATGTAGGAGCGTTTTTCATCCTGCATCCGGTTGTTGAATTCGAGCAGTTCTTCGGCGATCTTTTCGGTCGAGAGCGAGTCGAACGTGTTGCTCTTGATGTAGATGATGTCTGCGATGTCGCCCATCATGCCGATCCCGAGCGCGTTCTGGCCGTATACCAGCGCGTCGGAAACGTCCACCTTGCTCCAGTCGATCGGGCGGTTGTCCTGGTTGTCGATGATCGGGCGGATCTGGAGCAGGTTGAATATCTGTTGTTCTCCGGCCTGTACGTCCATATTGACGGCGAATTCGACCTCTACGGGGCAGCGCATCTCCTCGGCCCCCAGCCTCAGGATATCGCCGATGATGTCCGCGAGCGGGAAGGTGTTGTATTTTAGTATGTTGTTGAATGTGATTACTTTGCGTCCCCGGTCGAACGGGCTGTCCGAGATGCGTTCGTTCTCCCGATCCCATACCGAGCAGACGAACCGTGCGTTGCGCAGGCCGGCGATCTGTGCGATGTCCAGCCTGTGCAGGTTCACCGCGTCGTCGATCGACGTGCGGAACTCTTCGGGCTTGAGGCTCAGCGCCAGCACTTCGTTCTGCGTGTCGCGCAGCGCCAGTTCGGGGGTCGAGGTCTGGAGTACCTTCTGCGGGTAGCGGGGCGAGAAGCGCAGCGTACGGCCGCCGTCGACGACCAGTTTGCCCAGCCCCATGGCGATGTTGCAGACGCCGTCGGCCGGGGCCTCGTCGCCGATGGGGTAGTAGTTGATCGACCGGGCCACGCCCGAGAAGGTCGGGAAGAAGAGGCCGTCCTGCTCGGTGCCGCATACCTCCTGGATGATGACGGCCATTTTTTCCTCCGAGATCAGGTTTTGCGACGAGGAGAGGTAAGCCCTCGACGTGGCGAAATAGACCGAGGCGTAGACGCTCTTGACAGCCTTGAGCAGCAGTCGGAGCATCTGATCCCCGTTGTCCACGTAGGGGATCATGTAGGTGGAATAGATGCCTGCGAAGGGCTGGTAGTGCGAATCTTCCAACTTCGACGACGAACGTACGGCCAGCGGCGTGCGGACGGTCTGGATGTAGGCCTTCAGCTCCTGCTGCAACCTGGCGGGCACCGTCGAACTGACGAATTCCGAGAGTATCTCCTCGTCCGAGAACTCCTGCGAAATGATGTATTTGAGGCCGTTGAGGCGGATGAAGTCGTCGAAATAGTCCGTGGCGATGACCACCGAGCGGGGGATCATGATGCGCACGTTGGCGTGCTTGTCGTAGAGCCGGTGCTTGAGGATCATCGAATTCATGAAGGCCAGCCCGCGGGCCTTGCCGCCGAGCGAACCCTCGCCGATGCGTGCGAAGGCCACCGCGTCGCTGTAAGTTTCCGGGTCGAAACGCGCCACTACGCCCTGCCCGAGCAGCGTGCGGTAATCCTTGATGAGGTTGACGATGCGCTGGCGATGTTCCTGGGTCGACGCGAATTGGCTCTTGTTGCCCCGGCGGATCGCCGCCGCCAGCGGGAACAGCCCCCGGGAATAGAGCCATTTCGAAAGGTGGTTTTGCGACGTGTGATATTCGAATGCCTTGTCGGGGATCGTGGCGATCATCTCCTGCATCTGCACCAGGTCTTTGGCCTTGCCGATGACGGCACCCGTATCGGGGTCTTTGAAGAGGAATTCGCCGAAGGCGAACTCCTTGTCGATATATTCGTGCAGCTGCGTGAGCAGCGTTTTGGAATTCTTGGCGATGAACCCCGCCCCGAGCTGGCGGGCCTGTACCTCGAACTCGGTCTGCGACGATTGCAGCAGGACGGGCATCAGCGGGTTGTCGGCCTTGATGCGGCGGCAGAGGTCGATGCCCGCATCGCGTTTCTCGCTCTCGGGCGGGTCGTTGCGGTGCAACACGAACCCTACGTCGGAGATCACGCCCAGGATGTTCTTCTTGTAACGGTCGTAGAGTTCCACGGCCTCCTCGTAATTGGTGGCCAGCAGGATTTTCGGCCGGGCACGCTTGCGCAGAATCTGCTGTTGCTCGTTGAAGGCGTCCTTGAGGAATTCTGTGTTCTGCAGCAGGATCAGCTTGTAGAGCTCGGGCAGGTAGGTCGAGTAGAAACGTATCGAGTCCTCGACGAGCAGGATGGCCTGCACGCCGCCGTCGGTGATGTCCTCCTCGGCGTTCATTTTATCCTCGACCAGCTTGATGATGGCCATGATCAGGTCGGTATTGCCGTGCCAGCCGAAGATGTAGTCGAGCCCCGAGCGATCCTGCTCCTCCAAACGGCGGTAGATGTCTTTCGAGAAGGAGGTGAGCAGCGCGACCGGGATCTGGGCGTGGCGTTCCTTGACGATCTTGGCAAACGAGAATACGTCCAGCTCCCCGACGTTGTACATCGTCAGGATGAAGTCGAACGAGTCGTCGCGGCCGAGCAGCTCCAACGCTTCGCGTGTGGAGCTCACGCGCGTGAACGACGGCGGGTTCGACATGTTCAGGTCGAGGTATTCCTGGTTGATCTGCGATTCGATGTGTCCGTCCTCCTCGAGGATATACCCGTCGTAGCTGCAGCAGACCAGCAGGATCTTATGGATTCGGTATTTCATGAACCGGTACTGGGCCTTGTTCCCGTCCGGCAGGTATTCTTCGAGGTTCTTGTTCATCGCGACTTCGTTTATTTCAACAAAAATAGGAAAAAATCGCCAACCGGTAAAAAGAAATTTCCCGACGGCAGGTGATACCGGCGGACGAGGGGAGTTGCCGGGGTGCCGGGCGCGGCGTCCGGGTTCAGACCCTGGCGCTGAAAACCATATGGCGCCAGAGGTAGGGTATGCGTCCGGCGCCCGTAAAGACCAGATGATGGTATCCCGCCTCCCTGAGCAGGATGGCGAGTGTCCGGCGCGACCAGAACTTGATGTGGCCGCCTTCCCACAGGGCGCTCAGGTGATAATCCATTTTGTTGGCCAAGGCGATGGTGAGGTTCTTCAGGTAGCCGTGGTAGGGCGTGGTGACGATGAACTGGCCTCCGCCGCTGGCTTCGAGGATGCTGCGGATGAACAATACGAATGCCCGCGGTTGGTAGAGGTGTTCGATGACTTCCATCGAAATCATTGTTTTGAAGGGAATGCCGCGCAGTTCGGGCGGGAGTTCGCCCGAGGTTACATCACAGACGAAAAACCGGTTCGAATTTCCCCCTCCCTTCATCCTGTTGGCGATCGCTATGCCTTGTTCGGATGCGTCGATGCCGTAGACGCAATAGCCTTTCCCAGCCAGGTAATTGGCGAAGTAACCGTTTCCGCAGCCTACATCCAGAATCGGCGAACCGTCCGTGGGCAGTAACCGCTCGATGTATTTGCCGAGCAGTTTGTGGTAGAACATCGGCTGGGCGTCGCGCCATCCGAATTCATTGTAGCTGGATGTCGTCATGGTGTAGTGGGATTTGAAGACGCAATAACAAACAAATGTAGGCATATTTTTCATCGCGCGCAAGCGGAACGGGGTTTATTTACAGGGGCTTTCTTTTGCTTGTCAGCGACTTTCCGGCAGGGCCTGCGCGATTTTCGTTTTTTATTTCTATCTTTGTTCTGATAAAAAAACGATTCGCAATGAATACGGACAAATATATCCTTCAGGAAGTCACAACCTCCGCACAGGAGCGTGAATGGCTCGATTTACCCAAGAAGATTTACAAGGGCAACCGCAACTGGGTCTGCCCGCTGGATCAGGACATAACCGAGGTCTTCGATCCGGCACGAAACGAACTTTTCGCCGACGGTGAAGCCGTCCGCTGGGTGGTGCGCAACAAGGCCGGCGAGGTCGTGGGGCGTATCGCGGCGTTTTACAACCGCGAAAAGGCGGCCATCGAGGAACAGCCCACGGGCGGCTGCGGCTTCTTCGAGGCGATCGACGACCAGCAGGTCGCCGACATGATGTTCGATGCTTCGCGCATGTGGCTCGCCAGCCGCGGCATGGAGGCGATGGACGGGCCGATCAACTTCGGGCAGCGGCGCGACTGGTGGGGACTGCTGGTCGAAGGCTACGAATTCCAGCCGCTCTACAAGAATCCCTATAACCCGCCTTATTATAAGGAGCTGTTCGAGAATTACGGCTTCAAAAACTATTTCAACCAGCACAGCTTTATCTGGCGTGCCAATGTCTCGGAGGCCAGCGAACGGATTTTCGACCGCGCCGAAAGGCTCCTCTCTACGCCGGGGTATCATGTCGAGAATATCGACATGAACAACCTGGAGGACGCCGCCGAGAATTTCCGGCTGGTTTACAACAAGGCGTGGGCGCTCTTTTCGGGTGTCAGACCCATGGCGCAGGAGGAGGCGATGCAGATGATGAAGGCCATGAAGCCGATTATCGACCCCGACATCATCTTTTTCGCCTATTTCAACGACGAACCGATCGGATTCTTCATCACCGTGCCCGACCTGAACCGCATCATCGGGAAGTTCAACGGCAAATTCGGGCTGATCCAGAAGCTCCGCCTGATGTGGGAGCTGAAAGTCCGCAAATCCTGCGACCGTATCTTCGGCATCATCTTCGGCATCGCCCCCGAATTCCACGGCAAGGGTGTGGAGTCGGCCATCATGGCGCGTTACTGGCACTTCATGATGGAGACGCAGAGCCGCTACAAGACACTCGAGCTGGCCTGGATCGGCGATTTCAACCCCGTAATGAATCGTATGATCGAGACTTATGTCTGCGCTACGCGCCATAAGATACACACCACCTACCGTTACCTCTTCGACCGGACGAAGGAGTTCCACCGCTGTCCGCGCCTGGGGGTGAAACGCCGCGAGTAAAACCTAAAACCGTACCTATATGAAAACCACAGCATTTACCAAGTACCACATTGCCGCGGGGGCCAAGATGGCCGAATTCGCGGGATATAATATGCCGATCGAGTTCACGGGGATCAACGACGAGCACATGGCCGTACGCAACGGCGCCGGTGTCTTCGACGTGAGCCACATGGGCGAAATCTGGGTCAAGGGCCCCAAGGCGCTTGACCTGCTGCAGCGCATCACCACCAACGACGTGTCGAAACTCTTCGACGGCAAGGTGCAGTATTCGTGTATGCCCAACGGGCACGGCGGCATCGTGGACGACATCCTCGTCTACCGTGTCGATGCCGAAACCTATATGCTCTGTGTCAACGCCGCCAATATCGAAAAGGACTGGAAGCACATCTGCGAGCAGGGCCGGGCGTTCGGCATGGAGGCCGGCCACGGCAAGGAGCTTTACAACGCTTCGGACGAAATCTGCCAGCTGGCCGTACAGGGGCCCCTGGCGATGAAGGTCGTGCAGAAAATGTGCGCGGAGCCGGTCGAGGATATGGAATACTATACCTTTAAAAAGATGAAGGTCGCCGGCTGTGATGCCATCCTTTCGATTACGGGTTATACCGGATCGGGCGGCTGCGAGATCTATGCGGCCAACGAGGACGGCGACAAACTCTGGAAGGCGCTCTGGGAGGCCGGCGGGGAGTACGGGCTGAAGAACATCGGCCTCGGGGCCCGCGATACGCTGCGTCTGGAAAAAGGCTTCTGCCTCTACGGCAACGACATCGACGACACCACATCGCCCATCGAAGGCGGCCTGGGCTGGATTACCAAATTCGCCGAAGGAAAGGATTTCATCGACCGGGCGCTGATGGAAAAACAAAAGGCCGAGGGGGTTACGCGCAAGCTTGTCGGGTTCCGGATGATCGACCGCGGAATCCCGCGTCACGGTTACAAGATCGCTGCGGCCGGTGGCGGGGAGATCGGTCATGTTACGTCGGGTACGATGTCGCCCTGCCTGAAGGTTGGCTTCGGCCTGGGCTACGTGAAGCCCGAATATGCCCGCCCGGGCACGGAGGTCGCCGTCGTTATCCGCGAGAAACCCCTGCGCGCCGAGGTGGTGAAGATCCCGTTCGTTTAACCTGCCCGGCCGGATTGCACTCCGGCCTGCCCGGTTCGGGAACGTCCGCCAGCCTCCCGCCCCGGGCGAAATAGAGCCCGCAGGCGCATGCGAATGCGAACACGGGCAGCGCGCCCCGCTTCGGCAGCCCGCACGGTTCCGACTTCGTCTTGCCTTCAATGAAAAAGGCTTCGCAGGCGCACACGTCATCCGCGATCCACGCCCCGAGCAGGCGGTCGGGAACCGCGTCCGGCAAGACCCCCACCCCGCCGTCCGGCAGGCCCGCTCCATGGCCATGGCCCCGGTGGTGGTGGCGAAAGTTACCACGAACCGCTCTTCTTTTTTCCGCATGGTCAGACTGCCTCCGCCGCCAGGATACAGACCGCCTCTGCAGCCGCGTCGGTCTCTGCCTCTGTATTGAAATAGGACCAGGAGAACCGCACCGCGCCCTGGTCCTCGGTCCCCAGCGCCCGGTGGAGCCGGGGGGCGCAGTGGGCGCCGGGCCGGGTGGCGATCTCAAACCGCTCCGCCAGCTCGTCCGCCACCTCCGAGGAGTCCAGATCAGCGATATTCAGGGACACGATAGGCGCCCGGAGCTGTACAGCAAAATTCCCATACACTTTTACGCCAGGAATGGTTCTAACGGTTTCATAGAACCGCCGGGACAGGACGGACTCGTGCATGCGGACTGCGTCCCAACCGGTACGCTTCAGAAACGCCAAAGATGCTCCCAGGCCGGCAATACCATGGCTGTTGAGGGTCCCCGCCTCCAGCCGGGTGGGATAGGCCTCCGGCTGGGTCTCAGAGTAGCTCTGGACGCCGGTGCCGCCCACGGCAAAGGGGCGAATCTCCACCCCCGCTCCCACACAGAGCCCGCCGGTGCCCTGGGGGCCCATCAGGCTTTTGTGGCCGGTGAAGGACACCACGCTGATGTGCTGCCGTTCCATGTCAATGGGAAATACCCCTGCGGTCTGGGAGGCATCCAGAATGAACAGAAGCCTGTGCTTCTGGCAGAAGTTCCCCACCCGCTGGATGTCCATCAGATCCCCTGTCAGGTTGGAGCCGTGGGTGCACACCACTGCCTTTGTATTCGGCCGCAGGAGCCGCTCAAAGTCCTCATAGTCGATCCGCCCCTGCCGGTCTGCCGGGACGAAGTCCACCGCCCCTCCCTGTGCCCGCAGTCTGTACAGCGGACGCAGAACCGAGTTATGCTCCAGATCTGTGGAGATCACATGGTCCCCCGCCCCCAGCAGGCCGGAGATGGCGATGTTCAGCGCCATGGTGGAATTGGGCGTGAAGGCCACACGGTCCGCCCGGGAACAGCCGAAGAGAGCCGCCAGCGCCTGACGGACGCCGTAGATGCTCCGGGCCGCCTCCAGGGCCTCCGGATGGGTGCCCCGGCCGCTGTTGCCGTAGTCATTCATGGCCGCGGCCACCGCCTCTGCCACACTGGGAGGCTTGGGCCGGGTGGTGGCGGCGTTGTCCAGATAATGCAATTCAGGTAGATCATGGCTTGATGACCTTCCCGGCATTGGCCAGGGCCTCCACAATGGCGTACATATTCGTGACGCCGCCCACAGCCAGCTTCTCCGCCAGACCGTAAAAGTTCAGGCAGGTGCCGCAGGTGAGGATCTCCACTCCCTGGGCCTCCATATTCCGCAGGTCCTCCAGAGATTCGGAACCCTCCACCGTCAGCTTGGCACCACCGTTATAGAACAGGACGGTCCTGGGCAGCCGGGGCAGCTGGCTCACGGCAAAAAGGAAGCTCTTCATCAGCAGCTTCCCCAGTTCGTCGCTGCCCCGTCCCATAGTCTCTGAATCCACGGCCACCACCAAGTCGCCCCGGGCGTCCGGAACACAGGTCAGAGCAGGTTCCTCCGCCGGGGCATCTCCCACCGGCTCCGCCACTTCCATGGTCACCACAAACAGGTGCTCTCCCTTCTTCTCCGCCTGGACCGGCAGGTGGTTCCCCGCCGCCATGCGGGTCAGGTTCTGCACCGCGATCTCATTGTCCACCCGGACCTCCAGCGTTCCCGGCTCTCCCAGCTCCCGCAGGGCTTTCGTGGCCTTCACCACCGGAACGGGGCACGGCTCCCCCACAGCGTCCACGATCACAGTTTTCATCTTGTTCTCCTCTCCCCGCCCCTCGGCGGCTGTGTGTTTTATCCGTTCGCCTGCGGCAGGACGGAGGATTTAGAGCCCGTCCCCAGGCGATCTTTCCGGCCGCATACCGCTCGACCACCAGCCTAACGCTGCCCGCGCGCACAGAATCATCATCCGGACCGGCAGGGACAGTTCCGCTGCGGAGCGGTTGCCGCTCCTTCTAGGCGGGACGGCACTCTACGGCCATTGTATCGTCTCTTTCCTGTAAAAGCAAGGGATGTTTTTTGAAAAGAACATCGCTCTACCTGTCTGTTTGGGAAAATCAAGGACTGTTTTTCCGTTTTTTGGGCAAATTTCTTGACAGAGACATGGATGTGCTCGTAAAATAGGACACATCTATAGCACCGCAAAATTCGACGCGGTAGAGTTTATGAAGATTTGAGGCTGTTGATATGAAGACCCCCTTTGTCACAAAGGACCAGCTGGAGGCCATCGCCGCCCAGTACCCCACCCCGTTCCACATCTATGATGAGCAGGGCATCCGGGAGAATGCCCGCCGCCTGCGGAAGGCATTTGCCTGGAATCCCGGCTACCGGGAGTATTTCGCCGTG
>OGHF01001111.1_pt1 | contig 16733 bp, 12 predicted proteins | sample 1571481 | NCBI WGS metagenome assembly OGHF01 (sample SAMEA2581952, study PRJEB24529) | metagenome | biome: Human gut stool | place: China | collected 2011
GGTTTCGATCACCGCATTCACGACCTGCTCGGCGGCATCCTGCGCGATATGCAACTGTTTTGCCGCATTTTTCCCCATCGCAAGACGGTGCAGCAGATTCTCTAAAACCGTTATTTTTTGCTTTTGCAGCGCGTTTTTTGTGCTTTCGTCTATGTCGAGCGCAGCAACAGGGGTGTCGTATACGCTTTCCGGCACACGAAATACCAACTCGCTGCGTTCTCGATTGGGGGCAATGTCATTCAGCACGACCATGCAGCCGTTTTGCTCGGCTTTTCTAAGTAAAGTTTCAATGTCCATAGAATTCCTCCAATAAAAAAGCGCCCACAAATGTGAGCGCTTAAGTAAGATATTCAGTTACAGAGACTCAATCAGTTCAGAGATTTCCTTGACAGTTTCCAAGGTCTGCCCAAATGTAATAGCTGCTGCATAGGAATTGCTCATGCCGTAGCTATCCCATAACTGTTGCATAGACGAATCATCCCTTAGGTCATCCAAAATTTCTTTCCAATCGGCAAGATCTTCCAGAGATTCTCGCTTTTCAGCCGTATGCAGAACAGCATCCTTTAAGACTTGCGGGCGAATTTCTGACTTTCTGGTGCGATACAGCGTGTAAAGGTCATAAAAATCGCGCGCTCTTGTGGTGGTTGCACCGCGGCGGATAATGGTTTCATACTTTTCAGCAAGTATCGTTTCTATCGTATAAGCCATGATAGGAATTTTCTTTTCGGAATCAAAGCAGGGAAACTCATATTGTACCGCAGCAGGGGTGATTTTGTCGCCGGTGGTGATGTCGATTTTCATGGGTGTGTTGATTTTCCCATACAGAACATCAATATGGGCGCGGAAGTTGTTGTATGCATCAATTTCACGGATCGGTGCAATGGAACGATATTCAAAGCGGATACCGTCACCAACATCAACTGCCAAAATGGTTTTGAGGGCAGAAACGATTTCCTCTTCTTCCATATGGATACCGCGCACGGTGGTATCCATATCCATCGTAGTTCGACCCTCAAGCCCAACCATTGAGGAAATCAGAAGTCCTCCCTTGAGAATGAAATTTTTCTGATACGGCGAAGCCGCCAGTCGTTCCAGCAGACGTTCAAACATAAACATCTGCAAAATTTCCTGAGCGCGCAGATGCTTTTCGGCAGCAACATTGCGCGCCCAGCCTTTTAATTGTTCTGGTGATCTCACATCAGCACCTCCATGTAGGTACGCAATTTATCGTCAACCCCAAACTGTTTTCCATACTTTAGAAGTTTTCTGGGATTTGGTCTTGACGCAAAGTAGATCTTCAGTCCATGTGTAAACAGTTGCTTGTCGATTGCATTTCTGTCGCGCACCAAGTCGCAAATGCAGCGTTCACGGTCATACAGGATAACATTTCCGCCTTGTGGAGATCTGCAAGTGGTTTTGCCTATACCGTGAAGACTTCCTTTAACATAGTGAAACCGAATATTGGGATCGCGTTCTTTGATGCGACTGGTGTTATATCCTTGCGGCACACTGAATTCAAAAATGTGTGGCGTTCGGTCTGACAGTCCCCAAAAGTACATGGCACTGCCGTAAGAGTAGACAAGATTCTCGCTTCCGCTTTGCAAAAGCGTAAACTCGTCTGGAACAAATCCGGTCATTGTATATTGTCCGCGGGCAATGCGCGTCAGAACACCTTTGTCTGCGTATCGTTTTAATGTGACACGGTTTGTGCCTGCTCGCAATGCTTCTTCTGTAGTAACAATGCCGCCGTTCGCATCAGCTATCGTTTTCAATACAGCTATCGTAGCATTCACTCCACACACCGCCTTTCAAAAAGTTACTACTGTGCTTTAATTATAACATAATAAAGCACAACTGTAAACGGGCTTGTGGGAGATTTTCGTGGGAACTAGTTAAAGGTCACGACCCAATAGGTATATTGCCCCTCTGCCGTCTGGCAAAACCAGCAGCCGACACCCATGCTGGTAAAACTCGGCTCCATAATGTTGGCACAATGGGCGGGGCTGCCCTGCCAGCCTGTGCAAACGGCGCTGGCAGAACTCAGCGGACCGGCGGCGCAGATCTCGCTGCGGGTGGTCATACCGCTGTGATCAAAGGGCGCACCTGCCACAAAACTCTCACATCGGGCATCGGCAGCGGCGCTCAAACCGCTGTCCATCGTCAGCGGTGCCAGCCCACCGGCTGCGCGCATCGCGTTGATGTTTTCCTGCACCGCCCAATAAGCGGAATCCGAGCTGTCGATGCTCCACCACTGATCGGTGCCTGACGCCAAATCAAAGGGCACAGCACCATAGCTCATACTGACCTGCGCCGGGGCAGGTTCTGCCGTCGGCGCTGCCGTGGGTTCCGGCGTAGGGGCAGGAGTCGGCGCGGGGGTAGCGGCAGGTGTTGCCGAAGGTGTCGGCGCGGGTGTGGCGGTAGGTTCCGGGGTTGCTGTCGGCTCGGCAGTTGAAATCGGTGCAGGTGTTTCTTCGGCGTCTGCACTTTCGGATGTCGCTGCCGACAGCTCCGTCAATTCAGCGGATTCCGGTTCCGGTGTCTGTGCGCAGGCTGTCAATGCGGACAGCATTGCAAGCATTACGATCCATTTTTTCATCTTGAAAACTCCTTGCGGGGGCCATCTCTGACCCGGTTGCTTCTTCTTTCCTTCATCTTAAAACCTTCTACCTTTCTTGTCCACGCTGTCGATTGTCCGAACGACACTGTTGCTCTTCGTCCGGCACGGTATCCAGCACGATATCCTTTTCGTTCAGGTTCAAAAGTGCCTCCAACTCGGCAAGGCGCTTGCTCTTTTCAGCCAGCTCGTCCGCCTGGACAAAGGGCTGCGCCAGCTGTTCCTTGGCGTTTTCCAGCTGCTTTTGCAGCTGCACCAATTTGGATTCAAGGTCGGTCACGCTCTGCGGCAGGTTATGCAGGCAGTTGTCCAGGCGTACCGTGTTGCCGACCGCATCCGCGCCCAGCTGCACCGGGTTGATACCGCTGCCCACAAGATACGCCAGATACATTTTGTCCATCGCAAAATAGGCGATCTGCAAATCAAAGCCCTTGTATCGCCCGATGGAAACCGGCTCGGTGCGGTTCATCGCCATACCCAGCAGCCCCAGCAGGGCTTTGCCCGCGTCCTCGCGCTTGGTGTAAACCGTGTCCATCAATGAGATGGCGAAAACATCCTTGTCGTCCGCATCGCGCTTGGTATTTTGCTGTAGCAGCGCTGTGTCCGCTTTGGCGTTTTCCAACTGCTGGGCGGTCTTACGCATTTCTGCGGGGAATCCTTGTGTAATCGCATCTTCCAGCCGGTAATGCTCGTTGTTGTAGGCGGTTTTCAGGGTTTTGAGCCGCGACACCTGAATATCCAGATCCATTTTCTCTTTGATCATCGGATTGCCCGCTGCCAGCGCCTTGACCTCGGCATAAGACAGCGCTGCATCGTCCAAATCATCCGCACTGCGGGCAGGGCTTTTGCTCGTCATAATTTGCCCGATGAACTTCTGTTTGGTTTCCAAAAGCTGCCACATATAGCTGTCGAAGGAAGCTTCTGTGACGTAACGATACTCATATACTTCGGCATTGGTGTTGCCTTGGCGAATCATACGCCCGTTGCGCTGCTCAATGTCAGAGGGTTTCCACCCGCAGTCCAGATGATGCGTGGCCACCAGCAGCCGCTGCACATTGGTGCCTGCGCCCATCTTACCGGTGCTGCCCATCAGCACGCGCACATCACCGCTGCGCACCTTGGCAAACAGCTCGGCCTTTTTCACCTCGGTGTTGGCGCTGTGGATGAACTGCACCTCGTTTTCGGGGATGCCCATAGAAATCAGCAGATTGCGCAAATCATCGTACACATTAAATCCGTCCGGTTTCGGGGTGGACAAGTCGCAAAACACCAGCTGGGTCAATTTCTTGTCTTTCGTTTCACTCCAGATGCGGTACACATTCTCGGCGCAGGCGTGAACTTTATCGTTGGGGTTTTCGGGCAGATTGGGGTCGATCAGCCGCTGATCCAGCGCCAGCTTTCTGCCGTCGTTGGTCACCTTGAGCATATTGTCCTCGGTGGGGTCTACATTTCCGGCGCGAATTTCTTCGGCGCGGTCGGCAAGGTCAGCCACCATCTGCTTTTGCTGGGGGCTTGGCGGCAGCGCCACATTGATGGGTTTGCCGCCCACCAGTTTAGGCACCGGCAGGTTGAGCATATCCGCCGTCTGCACATCCGCCACCTGCTTGAACATACTCATCAATTCCGGCAGATTATAGAATTTGGAAAATCTTGTTTTTGTGCGGTAGCCGGTGCCTTCCGGCGCAAGCTCCACGACTGTCACGGTTTCTCCAAATGTGGATGCCCACGCATCAAAGGAGGAAAGCCCGTGCTGCTCCAAGGTTTCCCGCTGCAAATACCGCTGCATGGTGAACAGCTCCGCCATAGAGTTGCTGATGGGCGTACCCGTGGCAAACACCACGCCGCGGCTGCCGGTGATTTCGTCAAGGTAGCGGCATTTCATATACAGGTCGCTGGCGCGCTGGCTCTCGGTTTGGGATATGCCAGCCACGTTGCGCATTTTGGAAAGCACCGCAAGATTCTTGAAAGCGTGGGCTTCGTCCACCATCAGGCTGTCCACGCCAAGCTGTTCAAAGGTCACCACATCGTCCTTGCGGGACTGGTCGTTGAGCTTATCCAGCTTTTTCTCCAGCTGCTTGCGCATACGCTCCATCTGCTTGACGGTGAAATTCTCGGCGCGTTCTTCTTTCAGCTGTGCCACTTGGCTGATCACATCGTGGATCTGGCTTTGCAGGTATTCGACCTGCCGTTCCTGTGACAGCGGGATGCGCTCAAACTGGCTGTGCCCGATCACGATGATGTCATAATTGCCGGTTGCGATTTTGGCGCAGAACCGTTTGCGGTTGGCTTTTTCAAAATCTGTCCTGCGGGCTACAAGAATATTTGCGTTGGGGTACAGCTGCAAAGCCTCTCCGGCAAGCTGCTCGGTCAGGTGGTTGGGTACACAGATCAGGGTCTTGGAGCAAAGCCCAAGACGTTTCTTTTCCATCGCCGCAGCGACCATTTCGTAGGTTTTTCCGGCGCCCACCACGTGCGCCAGCAGCGTATTGCCGCCATACAGAATGTGCGCAATGGCGTTTTTCTGGTGGGGGCGCAGCGTGATTTCAGGTGACATACCGTGAAACAGGATATGGCTGCCATCGTATTCGCGGGGGCGCAGGGAGTTGAACCGTTCGTTGTATTCCTTTACCAGCATCTGGCGGCGGGTCGGGTCTTTCCAGATCCAGTCCTTGAAAGCGTCCTCGATCTGCTGCTGTTTCATCTGGGCTTCCTGCGTGGCAGCGGCGTTCAGAACGCGGATTTTGTTGCCTTGCATATCCTCCTTGGTGTCAAAAACGCGCACATCCCGCAGGTTCAGGCTTTCTTCTAAGATGTGGTAGAAGTTGGCGCGCTGTGTGCCGTAGGTCACGGTGGCTTTAATGTTGCCGCCCGTAAAGCTCTTGTTGGTCACATTCCAGACGCCGGTCAGTGGGATGTACAACACCTTCACGCGGTCCCGCACATAGTAAGGCGCGTCCACCAATTCATCGGCAAACTGCTTGATGAGTTCAGGAGCCAGCCAAGTAGCACCCAGACGCACGGCAATTTCGCTGGCTTCCAAGTCCTTCGGCTGCACGGTTTCCAGTGCCTGCACATTCACAGCAAAAGCGGGGTTGTTTTGTGCCGCCAGCTTTGCTACCTGTAATTTGTGGCGCACATCGCCGGAAAGATATTCATCGGCGGTATAGTAGCGCGGTTCACCATCAGAATTCTTTTCCAAGGGGTCGGCAAAGATAACGCCTTGCAGGTCGTTCACCAATGTATCTTTGTCCTTGCCGGTCAGCTGCTGCATATACCCAAAGTCGATGCCCGCGCGCTCACCGACACTCAGCGCCAGCGCCTCGCTGGCGGTTTCCACGCGCTCGGCAGGGCGGGCAGCCCGGATGGTGCGCTTTGAAAACATATCCGACTTGCCGATGAAATTGCCCTCGCTGTCGAGGTTTTCCAAGGAGCACAGCAGAAAATATCCACTGTCATCCCGCATATCCAACGATGCACCACGGCTGTTGATGAGTCCAAACTTACTGTGGTAGTGGTCGTACTGGCGGTTGAGTTTGGCTTGCAGCTCCGTGATGACTTCATCCGGCATATCTTCCAGCTGGGCTTGGATCAAGTCCCGTGTGGTGTCCCGCAGTTCGATCAACTGCCGCATACGCGCCGCGGAGGTAGCACCAAGGGAAACCTCGCGCATAATGGCGTTCTCGCGGTAATAGAATTTTCCGTTACGGATACAAAAGCTGAAATTGCGCACATCGGGTTCGGCGGGGATGCTGGCATCCACAGCGCCGGATTCCTGCAGCTCGATGTCCTGAAAGTGAAATTCAGCGTGCAGGTGGGACATGGCCTCTTGCAGCACATCGGGAAGGGGCTTATCGGCAAACGCCTCGCAGGTCAGGGTCGGGCCATACGGACCGCTGACGGTTTTCAGTGTGCCGCAGACCATTTCGGGGTGTTCGGCAAAATAGCTGTTGAGGGAAAGCCCGTCCTCCGTCTGGGTGGTGTGCAGCCAGCTCGCGTCCTGCTCCAGAATGCGGTCACGCTTTTGCAGGAAGATGATGTCCGCCATCGCCTTGGTTCCGGCTGACTTAAAGGTGGAATCCGGCAGGCGCACGGCACCGATAAAGTCGCATCGGGCGTTGATGTACCTGCGCACTTCCTCGCTCTTTTTGTCCAGCGTGCCACTGGTGGTGATAAAGGCGATGATGCCGCCCGTGCGCAGCTTGTCGATGGATTTGGCAAAAAAGTAATCGTGAATCTTGAAGTGCAGCCGGTTATACTGCGGGTCAACCACACTGTAATCCCCAAACGGCACATTGCCGATGACCACATCGAAAAAGCTGTCGGGCAGGTCGGCTTTCTCAAAGCCGGTGATTTGGATGTTTGCTTTCTGGTACAGCTGGCGGGCAATTCTGCCGGTCAGACTGTCCAGCTCCACACCAAACAATCTGGTGGTCGGCTCATACAAATAGCTGTGGCTTTGCCCAAAAAACGCGCCCGCACCCATACTGGGTTCCAGAATCGTTCCGGCACCCACGCCCATTTTGCGCAGGGTGGTGTACATTGCGTCAATGACTTCGGGCGGGGTGTAAAAGGCGGTCAGGGTGCTGCTGCGGGCAGCGGCGTATTCCTCCTCTGTCAGCAGGCTTTTCAGCTCGGTATATTCGCTGTGCCAGCTGTCTTTGTTGGGTTCAAAGGCATCGGACAAACCGCCCCAGCCGGAGTATTGGGCTAAGATTTCCTGCTCCTCACCGTTTGCGTGGGGACCGCCGTCCGCCATACGCTTTTCGATGGATTTCAGGGTGCGGATGGCGGTGATGTTGGCTGCAAACTTTTCGCGTGGTGTGCGCGGGGGTACAGGGTCCTGCGGCGGGATATAGTTGTTCGGCTCATAGGCTTCCTTGAGAGCAATGAGTTCCGCCGCCTGCAAGACCTGCTCGCCAAAACCACCCGATGATTCTTCTGCGGGTTCTAAGACTTCACCCTCAACAACCTCTGCCGCCTCACCGGCGTCCGGTAGATTGGGTAATTCTGGTGCCGCCAGCGCATTGTTTTTAGGGTTCGCCGCCAGCAGCCTTGCAAACTCCCCGCGGTTGACGGCGCGCCCGATCAGCGGGAAATCCTCATCGCGCAGATGCACATCAAAGATGCCGATTTCCTCCACCGTAAAGGGGTGGTCGTTTTCCAGATAAACGGTATCTCCGGTAGCCAGCGGGCGCTTTTCCACGGGCTTAGGCTTGTAGCGCTCCTGATATGCTTCATACGCTGCTTCCGCATCGTCAATGAACTGCGAAAATTCAACGTCCTCAATGCCTTCCTTGGCAAGCGCCCTTGTGCTGTCGAAGCGCGCACTGTCCACAAAGGAGCCGTCAACTAGATACACAATCTCATTGCGCAAGAAGTTGGCGTACACCTGAATTTCGTGTTCGCCGTCCCCGGTGGTGGAATAGGCAAGGTCGATGTGCGTAAGGTCCGAATAATCCGGTGCACCCAGCCCTTCGCGTTCACAAAAATCCGCGATGGTTTTCTCCGCATAGTCTATCTCGGCTTGACGGGCGTCGCGTTTGGCTTTCTGTTCCGCTTCCCATTTTTCATATCCCTGCTTGTTGTTTTCATCCAGATATTTGTCGTTGTGGACCAGCAGATGCAAACGGCGGGCAACCTCGTTCCACGGCAGCAAGCGGAAATGATCCGGAGCGTTATCGGATGCATAGCGCTTGATTCTCAGCCCCTTGGCATCATAATCCAGAAACCCTCTTTCGCCATCTCGGAAATCCCAAGTGCGCCCGCCGATACCGTATTCTTTTTTCAGCCAGTCGGCTTGCTCCTTTACTGTAGGCAATACTGTGGCAGAGAAAAATTCCTGTATGCGAAAACGCCCCTCACAAAAACCGCTGCCCATGACAAGAACATCGACAATGTCCTGCTCGTCGATATGGGTGCCATCATCCTTGATGGGCGGCTGCCAGCTTGCGCGGTGCTGTAATTGGCGGATGGTTTCTTGCTGCTGTTCAGGTGCGGGCAGACCGATTGCGGCGGCAGTTTCCTCGGCAAGGTTGCCGCGCCCCACGCTTTCCGGCAGTTCAATCTCATCGGAAATAGAAACAGCGGAGGGCGATGGCTCGCTCTCCGCTGTTGTGGGTTCGGTATTTACAGGCTCGTCACGATGGGCATCGCCAATTCCGCTGCCTGCGCTTGCAGACTGTTCATGTGCGCCGTCCAGCCCAATGGGTCGTTGTTCTTGTCCGGTGCCGGGTTGCTGACCAGCAGCTTCGTGATGGTCTGCTCCACCTGCTCCCAATAGCGCTGCTCGGTCTGTTTCAGGTCGCTGTACAGCGTCCCGTCCAGCAGCATCTTGTCGTACAGCAGGGAGTGGTTCTCTTGCAGGAACTTCTCCCGCTGCAGACCGATTCTCCCGACCGGCGGTCTGTGCGTTTCCTTCATTGCCATCTTGGGCACCAGATACCCGTTCAGATTCGTCATATCCATGATCCTGCACCTCCTGTTGGTTCGTCTTGCTTACATTCTCATCATACTGTTTCGGCTGGGTCTTTGCAACACTGTCGATGCTCTTGACGACAGCGCCGATTTCGGCAAACATCTGCCGCCCCGCGCGGTTGACGGCATTGCCCAGCGCCAAAACTGCGGATTCGGTATCAAAGCGGTCAATGTCCGCAAAGGCGTCCTGCGGCACGGCGCTGTCGCCCAAACCGCAGCGCACTGCCGCCATATAGACGGCACTCTGCGTGATGAGGTTGGCAAAAATCGCCGTTTGCTCCTGCGGCTTTGCCCATTCCAGCGTACTGCCGATCACGGCATTCTGTAAATCGGCGTCCAGCTGTTTGCCGTGCTGTGCCACAAACAAGGCTGCCTGCAGACCAAAGATTTCCGGCAGGCTCTCGGCATTGTGCTTTTCCTGCAAGGCTTGCAGGGTCGGATAGCGGTTGGCATCGGTGATTTGCCAGCCCAATGGTTTGGCGGCTTTGCCGGCAGGGTGGGTGTCCTTGATGTCAAACAGATACCGCACATTGCCTGCCATATTACCGGTGCCAAGGGACGCTACGCCGCGCGCACCGCGGTTGACCCAGCGCCCGGCAGCACGGTTCCAAGTGTCGATGTCCGCCAGCATGGTGGCACCGGGGCGCTGACTGTAAATAAGCGCCTGATTCGGGAAAGCGTAATGCGTTGTATACGCGGCTGAACGCAAAAACGCCCGCCAGCTGTCGGCATTGTCTGCTACATCGGCAATCGCCTGATGTGCCTGCCGTAAAATATTTTGGTAATTCGCCAATCGGTTTCATCTCCTTTGCGGTAATAAAAAAGCCCTGCACATGGCTGTGCAGAGCTTATCCATTCGAGTAATTTAATTTTATGCGGGGCGGTTGTTACTGCGTTCGCTGCGTTTGATGCCCATAAACGGGGGAACCGAGGAACGGTTCAGCCCTTTTTCGTGCGCTTGTTTCATGGAAAATTCGTGTGCTGCAACCGCATCGATGAACGCACGCTGTTTTTCAGTGGCGTGGTAGTAATCAACCTTATACCGTTTGCATACGGCAAAAAAGACATCCAGATACTGAATGTTTTCCTTAGTCATTCGCGTGACCTCAAGCTCGGTTTTATCCTTTTGCATAAGCGTTCCTCCTTTATGAAAGATAGGTGCTGAAAATCTCCTGTGCGCTTTCGTCAGCAATCATTAACAACTTAGGTATTATATCGAATTACCATAAAAAATCAACAAACGAAATGTGAATGATTTCATGATAGAAAAACCAACAAAGAAAATCCAATTCATTTATGGGTGTATTTTCCTTTGCTGAGCTGGTTTTGTTATCGTTCTTCGCGTACAACGCTGCGTTTCTTGGTTTGTTCCAGCCCCGGCAGCAAGTCATCCACCTGTTTATATCCAATCGGCTCCACATAATAGGCGTGTGCCTCACCGCCCTCATGCGTTACAATAATATCACTGACAGACAAAGAGCGCATCTTTCTGCCGTTGGGGCGGTTTTCCTGATTGTGCAGGCAGTAAAGGCTGTCCAGTGTCTGCCAGCATTCCATCTGCCCGCGGTACACCAGCTTATAGGATGCAGCATTTATATGATCTTTGGTGTAGTCATACCGTAAAAACGCAATCTCACGGTTGTTGGTCTGGTAGATTTCATACGGCAGCAGCTCGTACTTCTTTCTTCGCAATCCCCACGGAAAAATGGTGCCCTTTTCAAAGAGAAGAGGCTGGCTCAGATTCTCCGGAAACAAAACCGGAATGATGGGTTCGCCACAATACAAAGAAGCGTAAATTCTGGTTTTGAATTTCTCTGCATCGACATACGGAATGCGCTCCCGAACGCATCCGTTGCAGTCAAGATATTCGATATAGCCAATGACCGTATCGTGTTTGTTCATCTCGGTGATTCTCCTTTATAATTAACGGCTCAACCTTTCCCAAAAAGAGATTTTACTTCCAAAGCGCTCATCCGGCGGGCGAACCTTGGCAACCGGCAAATCACCGGACAGCATATCCTCTACCTGCGGAAAGAACAGCAGCCGATTATAGCGCTCCGCCTGTTCTTTTGAAAGCCCCAACATTTTGGACTCACTGAGTCCACAAACCAGAAACCGACCGCGTATCGTGCAACCATCTTCCAGTTGTCTGTTGTATTTCAGCCGGCTTTGGTTTTTACTGCACACAACGCCGATTTTCGATGTGCCGAACGGTTTCAGCAGCAAACTGTCGCCCTCGATCACCTCGGAAATTGCCGCCTGCGGGCTGTCAAAGGCAGCCTGATAGGGGCAGTAGCCCGGTTCTATAATCAAAACTCTTGTCATACCGCCACCTCATCGTTCGTAATCCTGCCGCTTGCGGTAGTAGTTTTCCAGAAGTTTCAGGATGGTACTTTCCATCTGTTCGGAGGTACAGCCCTTCGGGAAATAGCGTTCGACCTTGGATACGGCAATCGTGAGCTGCGGTTCGCGCGGCTTTACGCTGGGGGAACGGGCAGACATGATCCCGTGAATCTTGTCTTTCGTCAGAACACTTTCCTTGCTGGCAGCTTTCAGCTTCTGCGCTTGGGATAAGGACGGAGTGCAGCCTTCTTCCTCCATATAAGAGAGAAATTCTTCCTGTTCCTCCGGCGTCAGGTAGCTCAACTCCACAGCGGGGGTGGTCTTGAGTCTGCCGTCGTCCACAAGCTGCATCAGGTCAGGGGTGAGTTTGTTCAGCCGGATAAAACGCTGAACTTGGTTTCTACTTTCTCCTGCTCCTTGTGCTACAACCTCATCGGCACGGAAATTTGTCCCAACTTGGGACAAATTATTTTTTGACGGTCTACCGGCTTTTCTTTTTACCGCCTCCAACTTCATTTCATACGCCTTGGCCTTTTCGCTCGGCAGAATATGCTCGCGCTGGCAGTTGGAATCCACCATCAATATAATGGCGGTATCATCGTCCATGTCCCGCACAATGCAGGGCATAGTGTCCACTCCGGCGCGCCGGCTGGCGTGGCAGCGGCGGTGTCCAGCTACAATTTCATATCCGCCGTCCCGTCGCGGGCGAACGATGGCAGGTGTCATCACGCCATATTCTTTGACGCTGTCCACCATCTTGTCCATTTCTTCATCGTTGCGCACCTGAAACGGATGCCCCTCAAAGGGGTGCAGCTCAGACAGCGGCAGGATCTGGATTTTCTCCAACTTGGCATCCTGCCGTTCTTCCTCAGTGGAAAACAAGTCATCTATCGAGGGCAGTCGGATGTTTTTCGCGAGATCTCTCACCCTTTTCCACCTCCTTTGCCAATGCTCTGTAAGCAACACTCGCCGGGCATTGCTTACTATAACGAAGTACGCTCTCCGATTTAGTAAGGCTTTCACCGACTCTGGTGCAGCGCGGAACGATTGCCTGATAAATGCGCGTGTGCGGACCATAGCTTGTGTGAATGGCTTTGATCATATCCCGTGTCATATTGGTACGATGGTCTGCTATGGTAATCAGGACACCGTCAATCTCCAGTTTAGGATTGATTTTCCTGCGAATTTTACGGATGGTGCCAATGATACTGGCAAGACCTTCGACATCAAGAATCAGCGGCTGTACGGGAATCAAAACACTGTCTGAGGCGGCAAGAGAGGCAGTGACAAGGTTGCCGAGTTCCGGCATACAGTCAATCAGACAATAGTCGTATTGCCCTTGAAATGGTTCCAGCGCCCATTGCATTACGCATTCACGCATAAAGGTATTTGTCAAACTTCGCTGCAAATCAGAAAGTTGAATGTTGGCGGGAATGACATCTACTTTTTCATCGGTATGGATAACAACATCGGGCGGGTCTACCTCGTTGCAGGCAGCCTCAATCAGCTCTTTCAGGGACGCACCTTCGTTCCCCTGCGAACAGCCAAGGTATCGGCTCAGGCTGGCCTGCGGGTCGGCGTCCACCAGCAATACTTTATAACCCATATCTGCCAATGCTACGCCCAAGTTTACAGCGGTCGTCGTTTTGCCCACACCGCCTTTTTGGTTGGCAATCGCTATTGTTTTCATACGCGCTCTCCTCGCTGTTTTTCAATCTTTGACTTGTACCAGATAAGGCTTTCGTTGTAGTCCTTACCTACGGCAGGCAGCCGCTTTTCTACATTATATCCTCGCTCGGCAAGGCGCTTGGTAACCGTTTCGGCAAAGCGCAGCCCCGGCTCATCACGGTCAAAGCAGAGCACCACATTTTTCACCTGCGGATGCTGCTGCAAAAAGTAGTCGATGGGCAGATAGTTCAGCCCGCCCAGCGCCAGATAATGCACACTGCGCCACTTTCCAATGTCCGTATACTGACGCAATGTCGCGCCGGACATAGCATCAATCGGGGCTTCGTACAGCTCCACGGTATCGCAGTCCGGGTTTTCCGCTTGCATCAGAAATCCGTACTTCTTTTGGCTGCCGGTGACATCACCGCGGTAGGTGCCTTGGCAGCCACGCTGAAAAGCAGAACGCGGAACGCTGCCTTCATCCTTGCCCACAAAAACGCAGTTGCGGTAGTTGCCGCGCGTGGTCTGGTACAGGATGCCGCTGCCAACGCAGTAGCGCAGGACCTTAGGGCTGATACCGCGGTGCATCAGGTAGGCAGCAACGGCTTCGACGTTTCGATCCGGGGTAGGAAGTGTAAATGGACGAGGCTCGTGCGGCTTTACAGGCGCTGCCTTAGCCGGTTGAAAAGAAGCAGCGACCGGTGCCATCTCGTTCAGCAGACGAACCGCTGATACAAAGTCCATGCCCTCCACCTTGGTCAGATAATCAATGGCGTTGTTGCCGCCCACATTACGCGAAAACCAGTGGAAGAATCCATTGGCAGGCGTGATGATCAGGCTATCGTGCGTCCGGGTGCAGTACTCGCGATCCGTTTTGCGCACAAGTTCGCCGGGGTGATAGGTTTCCAAATACTGCATCACGGTAATTCGGCGGGCAGCTTCAATGTTCTTTTGGTATTTTCCCATGGGGGTGACCTCCGTTTCTGTATGAAAAAAGCACCTTGCCTACAAAACAGGTAAGGTGCCAAGGATACGATTATTTGTTTTCAGCAGGCTTTTTGTCACTTCAGCTGGCTGAAAGGGGGTGCGGGGGAAAACACAGACGGCACCCCATTTCCCGAAAAAAGATATACTTCCCCCTTGGTGTACAGAAAAGGATTGACGCTGCGACAAAAACGCAGATTGCAAAGCCCCGCCGAATAGAGTATAATCGTTCTATAAGGTAAGGCAGGTGAGCAGAATGCGATTTTTCCTGATGCAGCGCTATCATCAAGTGGCTGTTATTGAAATAGCTGAAAAGACCGGCGACATTATTGATGTGGCAGAGGTTCTTTCGGCGCAGAGGATTCCCCTTGGCGCAAAGCATAGCGATGGCAGCTTTGATGTTCTGTCCCTGCGCAAATGGTGGGCAGGGCGCGGTATCCCGGCAAGCCGTTCCGGGCTGGAGCACGCCTTGGAAACGCTGCATATCCCTTACGCCGAACTTCTGCTTGTCAAATGCAGCGGGCTGAGCCTTTCAGACCAGTATTGGGTCACGCCCTGCGATGCCCCACAGAATTGGCGAGATGTAAATTTCTACGAGAACGACTTTTCTGACGATGTGGGACGCGCTTTGTTTGGCGAGGGGGTTCTCTCGGCACAGCCGGATTTGTGTTCCCCCTGCAATACCTCAGACGGCTTTTTACAAAAGCGCTGGCGCATTGCGGACGGAAAACGAATCCTCTTAAAAGCAGGATCGGGCATTTACAAGCAGGAGCCTTACAACGAAATTGTTGCCACGGCTCTGTATGATGCGCTTGGTATGCCGCACGTTCCCTACTGGCTTATAGAGCAGGGCGGGCAGGTCATGTCCGCCTGCGCGTGCTTAACCAATGACCACACCGAGCTTGTCACCGCCGCCCAATTTATGCGGCTGCTGCCGCAAGCGCGGGGTGTTTCCAACTGGGAACACTTCAACGCTTGCTGCCGGGCTGTCGGAATTCCTGATGCAAGTGAAGCGGTCTGCAATATGCTGGCTGCCGATTTCATTTTAGCCAACACAGATCGCCATTTGGGAAACTTCGGTTTCCTGCGTGATTCCGAAACGCTGGAATGGAAAGGAACAGCGCCCATCTATGACAGCGGCACAAGCCTTTGGCAGATGACGCTCACCCGCGCGATCTGCGCAGAGGCGATGGTTCCGGCCAAACCGTTTGAAACCTCGCAGCAATCCCAGCTAAAGCTGATTGCGCCTTATGTGGATCTACCGCTGGAGCGCCTTGATGGATTTTCCAATAAAGTAGAAGAAATCTTCCGAACAGCCGCCCAGTTTGATGATGGGCGGGCTGCGAAAATTACTGCCGCTATTGAGGGCAGAATCCAAATGCTTCGATTTAATAGGGCATAATCTGAAATAGCTCCAAAGCATACGGTTTGTGAAATGACTACAAATTGTAGGCAGTTAAAAATTACAGAAGCTATATGTCGCTGCCTAATGCCGATGACAGTCATGCGCCAACTGGTGACAAATTGTCAGCAGTTGAAATAGGGCTATAAAAACAGCGTCCTCCGTTTTACATTCGGGGGACGCTGCTTTTCTCTATAGCACTCATTTGGCGGTGGGCTTTTTTGTAGATTTACCCTGTCGGCTGAATTCTTTCGCAAGGTCAACCAGCTTTTTAGAAGGTCGATAGCTGTCCAGAATATGAGGACTAAGCAGAAAATTCAGCAGACAAGATTTGGGAATCATATACCCACCACTAATTTCAAAGTATCGGATGTAACCGTTATGGCACCAATTCGTCAAGGTGTTATGGTGATAGCCGGTAAGTCGGCTTGCTTCGGCGACGCTCAGCACATCGCTGTAGGGCTGCATTTTCAGGGTAAGAAAGTCCTGAAACTTCTTTCTGCTTTTAGCAGTATCCAGATTTGCCCACTCCCGTAAGGTCAGCATTTTGGGCTTGCCGCCTTTGTTCCAGCTCGCCGAGTAATACCCGGTCGGTGCCGAGAATTTTTCCGGTTGGGATTGACGCTTTTTAAGATACGTGATAACATCTTTTGTATTGATGATGTACTGGCGGGTTTTCTTGCCGGTATCTATGCAGGGAACAAGCCCGCTTGTCAGCAGGTAACGCGCCGTCTTTTTGCTGATATGGCAGATGACGCGCATCTGCTCCAGCCCGATTTTTTCAGGGTAGTTTGCCTTGATTTTTGCAAAGTCGTAACTGTAATCCACTAGAATCACCGTCCATTATTCGAACTCATCAACAGCAGGCAGGGACGGTTTGATTTTTGAGGCAAAGGGGAATTTGCATAAAATTTAGTCAACGCACTTCTGTAAATGCCCATAACAATAAGGAAAATCGAGCTTTTTTGTTCTCTCCTGTTTTTCTCTCCTACATCTCTCCAACGTGCCAAAAATGCCTGTTTTTCTCTCATTTTTCCCGAAAAATCGGCATTTCGAAATGGGTTCGAATTGCGACGTTCTGACGTTAAAAAGGACTTCTTTTTCAACATTTTTCGTCGTAGGTCGGTCGAATCATCTTCCGACAACTTCCGCTTTTTTCCGACAAATACCGTCAGTTTCGATATATACCAAAAAACTCGAAATCAATTTGGCAGCAATGCCACGTGGGTTCGAATCCCACCGTCTGCG
>OGHF01001139.1_pt1 | contig 16449 bp, 14 predicted proteins | sample 1571481 | NCBI WGS metagenome assembly OGHF01 (sample SAMEA2581952, study PRJEB24529) | metagenome | biome: Human gut stool | place: China | collected 2011
TTGTTGCAGACCTGCTGGGCCCATTCAGGATTGTTGCTGCGGACGGTAATTTTCATAACCTGTGTGTCGTCCACGGCATCAACCGTTACGCGGTCTTTCAACTCTCCGTAAGTCAGAGAAAGTCCGAGGTCATTGATAACCTGCTGCAGCACAGTATCGCTTTTGATAATGATGCTGTAGGTAGAAACCAGCTTGGTTGCCGAGTTGATCTGGTCGCTGGTAACATTGGAAGTGGTATCCTGGCGTGTGTTGACAATCATCAGGGCCGAGGACTCGTACTGGGGTGTCATGGCGAACTTGGAGACAGCAAAACCGGCAATGGCCGCTGCCAGGGTGCAAAGGATCAGGATTGCCAGATGCTGCCGGACTGCATTCAGGACTTCCAGCAGGTCTATGGTATCGTATTCTTCGTTTTCCACGGGTCGGGTCCTCCTCAGGTGTTATTTTGGTATCGGCGCTTCAGCTGATGACGCGCCACGAACATAAAGCCCAGCAGAATAGCGGCCACGAGGGCATATACAGCCGCAAAGATGCCCAGGCTGCCAAGCATACTGTGAAGATAGGTAAGAACCAGTGCCCGGATAGAGGCGGGTTCCAGCGAAAAATTGTCCAGTCCCAGCAGGGGATACAGAACGGTGGCACCCAGTGCGCACAAAATTGCACCGGCCGTAAAGGTGAAGGTAAGGCAGCGCACCCCAAGACGGGAGCTGCCTGCCAGACGGATCATCAGTACCAGAGAAACTGCACAAAGCAGGGCCGTAACAATGACACCCGGCAGCGCCAGACGATCAACCTTGGTAATGACCGTGTACAACTGGCTTGCCAGAGGAATGGCAACGTAGTTTGCATAATCCAGACGGCAGGCATCGGCCACAATCTCAACAGCGGACGCTACATCCTCGGTCACATCCTTACCGCGGCTGTTCAGGTCAGCTACCAGAACAGCATTGAGGTCGGTTTTGATATTCTCACGGGCATTGACAGCCGTATTGCCTGCATACAGGTCTGACACAGCCTGTTCCATATCCGTGTTAATCTGGTCGCGGGAAAGGGTAGAGGTCATCACATCGGCATCAAAACCGGTGGATGCACCATAGCTGACATAGTTATCATACAGGTAGCTGTAGGCATAATCAGCAAAGCTGCTGCGCGTTACCTGCTTGCGCATGAATCCCTTGCTGCATATAGTGGTCAGCAGCATCAGAAAAATGGCCAAAATCGCCAACAGCAGCGTGGACAGCCAGGACAAGCCCAGTGCCCAGCCGACACTGCCGCGTTTCTTTTTTACATTATTTTTTTCCAAACAATCGCCCCCCTTAGCTGTTTCTGTCCAGCACGGGGCCGGAGATATACCGTGCATACACAAAGAAGCGGTCCGGGGTAAAGCCCATGGCATCAAACGGGTAGCAGGTATACAGAATCAGATTTTCATCCTCGCGGGAAAAGTCGTAAGCGGACGAGTCCTGATAATTCAGGATTTTTGTCTCCGTAACCTCATAGGTGTACACACCGTAGTGGGTGGTAATGGTTACGGTGGCCCCTTCTTCTGCATGCTGGAGATCATTGAAGAAAGTGTTGTTGTGGCCGGACAGCAGAATCGTTTTCCCTTCACCGGGCAGACCGGCGCTGCTGTTTTCCATATAGGTGCCGACACCCTGGTTCAGGATTCGGTTGGTATCACCGTAATATACCGGGGCGTTCACGTTGGTGCCGGAAATCGTAATATCAGCATAGCGGTCACCCAACGTGGGGTAGGTAATGCTGCTGAAGGGAATCGTCTCCGGCTGGGCAGCGGCTTCCCCTGCCGCACCGCCGTCAATTACCGTACCGGCTTCAGCCAGCAGGTCCTGCGGCTGAGAAGCAGTTGTGTTGTCAAAGAACCAGCCCAGCATCATCTGGTAGGGCTGCAGCAGCACAAAGCTGAGTGCCGCCAGCAGGGCTGCCGTGACAGCCGCCAGCGCCAAAGGCACAACAACATAGGCCAGCGGACTGCTGCGGATGAAAGACCTTTTTTTACTATGTGGCAAGTTTTTAACCCCTCCTGAGTCAGGACGCAGACACCAGCCGCGCCCGGCTATCCGTAAAGTATCTATCTGAAACAGGCAAGCACACTGCCTGAAAAGAACCTACAAAACGGGCATCACCGAAGTGCTGCCCGTCCTCCGATTAAGACAAGCTCATCGGATGCTGCATTGGCTTACAGAGCCAGCGCACTCTCCTTACGGACAGCCAGACCCAGGACACCAACAACAGACAGAACGATGGTAGCAATAACCATAGCGCTGTTGTCACCGGTAGCCTTGATGACTGCAGAAGAAGAAGCGGTGAGCGGGTTGGAAGCAGAAGCAACAGAGCCATCGGTGGCAAACTTCCACTGGGTGGTGCCAGAGACACCGTTAGCGGAAGCAGTCGGCACAACGGCAACCTCGCTGCCGGAAGCAACGACATCGATGTTCAGGCTGATGCCTGCATCGCTGAAGATGCCGCCAACCTGGCTGAGAGCGGTGCTGACAGCAGTGCGGACATCGGCCTCGGTCTTGGCGCCGTTCAGGGCGTTCTTGGCCTGGGTCAGGGCGTTGCGCAGGGCCACGGAATTATCACGCAGGGCACGCAGCTGGGTCTCGTTCAGGCTGTTGACAACACCGTCCATGCCGTAAACACCGGCGCTGGTCAGATAGCCGTTCACTTCGGCGCGGGCAGCACTCAGGTTCTCTACGTAATCGGTAGCGAACACACCGGTAGCAAAGACGCAAGCCATGACAACGCTGACCAGCACCGCAACGAGCTTCTTGAACTTGTTCATGATTTTTGTCCTCCTTTCTTCAAAGGTGCATCACTGCGCAGGCAGTTATGCGCTTATAAAGCACAGTTGAAAAAACTCCCCTTTATAAGTATTCTTATTTTATCATAGAACCGGATGGAATGCTATATATTTTAGCCGAAAATGTCGAAAATGGTCGTTTTACCCAAAACAACCCTATATATAGGTTGGCTTGTTTGCGTCTTGGTCATTCCAGTGGGGCACGAAAATGAAAAAGGGCTTGCACCCGACAACGGCGGGCTGGTGGGGTGAACAAACACCCCCTGCCTTGTACAAAAGCAAGGCAGGGGGTGTTTGTTTTGGGCTTATTCAGGGGTGATAGGGCAGGGGAGAGACTGCCGCTATTCAGGGGGTAAACTTGTCCAAGGGCAAAAACGTGTTGCTCTCGGCGGTGTAATTGCCGCCGCCCATCTGTGGGCGGACGAAGGGCACGCCGTCCCGCACATAGAATACATTGTCGGTAATCAGCGCGTCCGGGTTCTCCGAGGGGCTGATGGTGCCGCCCAAATCGTCAAAACTGACGTTGTGGCGGAAGGTATTGTGGATGGCTTCCTGCAGGCAGAACATCACGCAGCCACCCTCGTTCTGGCGGCTGAAGTTGTACTCATACACCGTGCCGTCGCCGGAGTCGGCATCATAAGCCATGCTGTCCTGGTTCAGGCGGGTGTCGGCGGCTTCGTTGCAGCGGAACAGTGCATCCTTGCATTTCCAGGGCCAGATGCCCGCCGCCACTTTGCCGGCGCGGTCACCGGGGTGGGAATACACGCGGTCATTGATCTCACAGGCTACGGAATCAGCGGTGTTGTGCTCCACCAGTGGGCGCAGAGCGTACATCACGGTGATGCCATCGCCGCCGGCCAGCTTTACGTAGTTGTCGCGGATGGTCACATTCTCGTGGCCGTACTTGAGGAACGGGGCCTCTTCCAGCGCCGCCCCCTGAAAGTGAGCGTGGGCGTAGGTGTAGCCCACCGCCAGGCCCCAGCGGCTGACGCGGTAGAGGTAACAGCCCTCTACCAGCACATCGGCAAAGCGGGCCGGGCCGGTGGCGGCTTCGTCGGCAGGGGACAGGGCAGTCATGTAGATGCCACCGTTGTTCATGTGCTTGTCGTAGACGTTGCCGTTCACATCGTGGATGGCGAGATCGCGCAGCGTAATGCCGCGGCATGTGCCTTTGTCCTTGGCCACCACAGCCACGCCGGTGCGCTCCATCTTGTCGGGCTGGGAGTAACTCTCGCCCAAAACGGCACCGCTGTGGTTGGTAATTTCTAAGTCCTGCACGGTCACATACGCGGCATCGTACAGCAGCACGGCCGAGGAAACATAGCCCCGGTACACATGGGTGGGGCTGTCCAACGGGCAGCCATAATCCTGGTACCAGATGCCCTGCCCGTCGGCGTCAATGCGCGGGGCAGGGCCGTCGCCGTAAGCGCCCACCACAATGGGGGCATCTTTGCTGCCGCAGCAGGTCAGGTGCAGGTATTGCCCCGCAAACACACTGCCGCAGGCCAGCCGTACTTGGTCTCCGGGCTGCAAAGTCAGGCGATTGACAGCACGCAGGCTGGCAAAAGCGGTGGCCTCGCTCAGGCCGTCGAAACTGTCGCGGCCGGTTTCAGCGTTGACGTAATAGGTCTTGCACAAGAGCATCATACGCCTCCTCTCGCAGCCGTTTTTCAATGATCTGCTCCACGTCCTCATAGGGGAAGCTGTCGCCCCAATAGCGGGTAAAGAGATCGGGATTATTGCGATAGTACGCCTGTTTCTGCTCTTCTGTGATGACAGGGCAGACAGGCAGCGCTCGGATGGCTGCCGTGGGTTGGGCAAAGTCCAGCTTAAAACGGGTCAGCTCATATTGCAGGTACATGGCTGGGGTGTACTGCCGCGGGCCGTAAAACACCGTGCCGGCGGCTTGCAGCCGGGCATTCGCGGCATTTTTGGCCTGACGGCGGGCTTCCAGCGCTTCGGGGCTGGCATCGTCGATAAGTCCCAGCTGTTTGGCCAGCTGCAATTGCACCAGCGCATTTTCCCACTCGGCAGGGGAGAGACAGACATCACGTGCGGTCATTTGACTGCACCCGTAATGCCGTTGGCAAAGCTCTTTTGCAGGCAGAGGAAGATGATGGCAGTGGGAAGCGTGCAGATCAGGACACCCAGCATCAGCATGCCGTAATCGACGCTGTAGCCGCTCTTCAGGTTGGCAACCAGCATGGGCATCGTGATAGAGGCATTGTTTTGGAAGATGATCTTCGGCCAGAGGTAGCTGTTCCAGGCATTCATGAAGGTAACCGTCATGGCCGCGCCGTAGGTGGAGCGCATGATTGGAACGAACATACGGAAGAAGATGCCGATCTCGCTCAGGCCGTCCAGACGAGCAGCCTCGATAATATCATTGGGGAAGGACCTCGACGCCTGGCGGAACAGCATGATCATGAACGGGGTCGAGATGGAGGGGAGAACAAACGCCGCCCAGCTGTTAACAAGGCCCCAGTGGGACATCATCTTGAACAGCGGGATCATGATGGCTACGAACGGCAGCATCATGGCCAGCAGCAGCACGCTCATCAGGGCGTCCTTGGCCTTGTCGTGGTAGATCTCAAAGCCGTAACCGGCGATGGAGCAGACCAGCAGCGTGATGAAGGTCATCAGGATAGCGTTGCGGAAGGAGTTTGCCATGGCCAGCCCTAAATTCTGGTTGGCAATCAGCGACTTGAAGTTTTCCATCAGGTAGGTGCCGGGGATCAGTTTGCCGCGCACGACGTCAATGCTGGGGTTGGTAGCGCCGCACAACATGTAGTACAGCGGAAAGACCGACAGGAAACTGGCCAGAATCAACACGGCATGGGCCAAAATCTTTTTGCCTTTAGTCACGTTTGTCACCTACTTTCATCTGGATAGCAGACAGGACGGCCACGACCACCAGGATAAACACCGACAGCGCCGCCGCGTAGTTGAACTTGGGCGTTTCCACAAAGGAAATGTTGTAGATGTAATGCGTCAGCGTCATCGTCGCCTTGCCGGGGCCGCCAGCCGTCAGGTTGACGGACTCATCAAACAGCTGCAGCGTGCCGGAGGTGGACATAATAGCCGTCAGCAGAATGGTGGGTTTCAGCAGGGGAATGGTCAGGTGGATAAACTGCTGGATGGGGGACGCACCGTCGATGCGGGCGGCCTCGATCATGTCGGCGGGAATGTTCATTAACACACCCGTAGAAATCAGCATCTGGTACGGCACGCCGATCCAGATATTGATCATGATGATGGTGAACATGGCCCAGCCCGGCTGGGTCAGGAACGGAATGTAACTAAGGCCCTTGTCCAACAGGCCGATGTTATGTAGGAAATCCGTAATTCCGGCGTTGGCCATCATTGTGTTGAAGATGCCGTTGTTGGAGAAGAAGTTGCGTACCAGCAGCAGCGTAACGAACTGAGGCACGGCGATGGTCACCATGAACAGGGTACGCCAGAGCTTCGGGCATTTGGTCTTTTTGTCATTGATGAACATGGCCATCAGGATACCGCCGAAGAAGGTGGTAAAGGTGGCAAAGAACGCCCAGACCAGCGTCCAGGTCAACACCTTGGCAAAGGAGTAGCCGAAGGTCGAGGTCATACCGCCGCCGCCAAACAGCGTGAAGAAGTTGGACAGACCCACCCAGGTGAACAGGTCGTTCGGAGGCATGTGCTGCTGGTCGTAGTTGGTAAAGGCGACCGCAATCAGGATGAACAGCGGCACAATGGTGAACACCACAACGCCCAGCACAGGCAGCGTCAGCAGGGTGACGTAGAACTTTTCGTTCAGGTAGACGTTGACGTCCTGTAATAAGTTGTTCGTCTTTTTGCCCGCTGCACGGATTTTTTGCAGCTGGTAGTTGGATGTGACCACCATCATGGCGGCCGCAATCAGCGCAGCGATGACCACGAAGGAAATCATGCTCATCAGCAGGATCTCGAAAGAGTTATCGTAATCGTTCACGACGTTTTTCATCGTCGTAACGTCGAACACCATCTCCATTTTGACAGTGCCCAGCGTGCCGAATTTAGCAAGGTTCGGCGCACCGTAAAATGCCAGGAAGTAAAGCCCCAGGCCCTCCACGAGGGTGACAAGGAGCGCTTTCATCAGCTGGCCATGACCGATATAGCCAAGACCCCATACCAGAAGCGAAACTTTAGTAAAGATATCGCCTTTTGCAAAGGCTTCCCCAAAAGTCTGGAAGAAGTTCTTCTCGCCCGGCATGGCTTGCGTTGCAGTTTTCGCCACAGCGAAGTCCCCTTTCGTTCACACGATCTTCATAAATCATACGGATAAAACAGCCCGCTTGCATCAAGTGTTTTCTATCACAAGCGGGCTGTCTTATCAGATCATTTCATTATTATTATAGGTAGAAGCAGAGATTACTGGGTGACAGGAGCGGTGATACCGGCAACAGCGTCATCGACCAAAGTCTGGGTGTCCTTGCCATCGGGGTTGCCGTTGACGCAGATGGAGCCGAGGGTCTCAGCGGAAGCCCAGAAGTTGCCGCCAACGCGCTGCAGGTTAGCGTACTCGGACTGGGCAACAACAGCGGTCAGAGCCGGAGAAGAAGCGGCTGCCAGAGCGTTGGTGTTGGAGGGGCCCTGTGCGCGCTCCTTGAAGCGCAGTTCCTCGTTCTCTTCGTTGGTAACGAAGTCGGCCAGCAGCATAGCAGCACCGACGTTAGCGCTGTGGGGGTTGACACCGATCAGTTTGTAGCCGGAGAAGGAGGCCATCTGGACCTGCTCACCGTTCAGCGTGTAGGTAGGCAGCTTGCAGGCGGCGTAGTTGTCGCCCCAAACTTCAGCAGCGTCGTTTGCACGCCAGGTACCGTTAACGCCGGCAACCAGGGTGCCGTCCTTCAGCTTGCCGGTGAACTCTTCGTCCTTCAGGGCAATGAAGCCGGGGTTCTTGCAGATATCAATGACAGCCTGGGTAACGTCAGCGCCCGGTGCCTCATTCCAGTTGCAGACGGTATTCACGCCGTCATCAGCCAGGCTCAGGTTCAGGCCAGCGCCAGCATAGAAGCTGTACAGGTACCAGCCGTTCGCAACGTCCATAGAGACTTTCTTGCCTGCGTCGGCTGCCTTCTCCATCATCGTGTCAAGGCTCTTGACGTCGTCCTCGGTGAAGAAGCTCTTGTCGTAGAACATGAAGTAGCCGTTGTCAGCGGTCAGGGGGTAAGCATAGATCTTGCCATCGACCGTGGCAGCATCGACAGACGCGGGAGTGTTGCGGCTCTTGACATCGTCCGCATTCAGCTGCACTTCCTGCAGAGCGCCAGCCTTGACCAACTCGTTCAGCTGGTCATCGGCAAAAGCATAAACATCAGCAGCGGCGGTGGGGTCGGTCAGGACGGTATCCTTGGCCGTGGACTCGGACTGAGTTCCCAGATTGATGGTGATCTTGCCGCCGTAGTTGCCGTACTTCTCGATGAACTTGTCGCTGATTTCACGCAGCAGATCCTGATCCTCTTCAGCACCCCACATGGTCAAGGTAACATCCTGAGCGAAGGCAGCGGCAGCAGCCTGGTCGAGAACGTCGCCCTCAGCAGCAGTGCTCTCTGCGGTGCTCTCGGCAGTGGAGGAAGCAGCCTCAGCGGTAGAGGTTGCTGCGCTGCTGGCAGAGCTGCCACCGCAGGCTGCCAGAGACAGGGCCATGACACCGGCCATGGCAAGGCTCAATTGCTTTTTCATAATTGTGTTCTCCTTCTTCTTGTTTTTGCTCGTTGCTCAAACAATTCGCAGTGCTGCGCAATCATGTTGCGCAGCTGCTTTACAATACTTAGGATACAAGATTTTTGCGCTGATGTCAATGTACATAATTGACGGTGTTTGGGATAACTTTTTGTAAGTTTTTACCCATAAATTTCGCGCTTTTCTACCATTTGGCACCGTTTTGCGCAATTTTTTGTTGCGCAAATTGCTTTTTTTGACAGATTTATGCAAATTGGAGCATTACTTTGTCGATTCCCGCAGGATGACCTGATAGCCCTGCACCTGGCGCAGCGGGATATCCTTGCCCGCCATCACGTCCAGCAGCATACGGCAGGCCGTAGAACCCAACCGCTCAGCGTCAAACTGCACGGCCGAGATGGCCGGGGTCGTACCAGCCAGCAGCTCGCTGTCGTACAGGCTGGCCAGCCGCAGCTGTTCCGGCACACGGATATGACGATTGCGCAGCTCGCGCATCAAATCAAAGGCAATGCGATCATCGCAGCACAGCAGGCAATCCGGGTGCTGCTCCAACACAGCCTCCAGCGCGTCGGTGCGCTGCTCGTCGGATTCAATGCCGGTGCGGATCAGCGACTGGTCGGCGGGAACACCAAATTCCGCCAGCCCGCGCAAATAGCCGCGCAGGCGGTCGGCGTTGACGGTGTAGGTGCCGCTGCCGCCCAAATAAGCGATGCGGCGCGCTCCCATCTGGAACAGCACCCGCGTCATCTCGCTGGCGGCGCCCAGCTGGTCGTTATCAGCCTGCGGTATATCGTCATTTTCGATGCGGCCGATGGCAACAAAGGGCACACCGTACTGCTGCAGCAGGTCAATGCTGGGGTCATCGTTCATCGTGCGGGAGAGGATGACGCCGTCCACTTTATGGCTGGCCAGCTGGCGCTCCAGCTGGACGGTATCGGTATCGCTGACGTAACAGAGCAGCAGATCGTACCCGCGCTGCGCCGCCATGGTGCAGACACCGCCCATACACTTGCGCAAAAACGGCAGGTCCAACTGCATGAAGTGCTTGGGGATCACCAGCGAAAGATTGTGTGTTGCACCGGGATCCTGCCTGCGCACTGGGGTGCTGCTATCAACCCCCGGGCGGCCCACATAGGCAAACACCTTGGCGCGGGTCTCCTCGCTCACACGTCCTTTGCCTGACAATGCACGTGATACTGTTGTTTTTGATATGCCAAGTGCCTGTGCGATTTCCTCGATCGGCGGACGTCCATCCCGTCCCTGCCCCGTAGCCATGGGCTGTACTCCCCTTTTCTTTTGCGCAACTTCTTAGCGAAAAGCCGCGCAAATTGATTGTGCTTTTCTTCAAGCATACGCACCTGCGCAATTTTTGTCAAGCCGCAGAACCGCCAAAAAGCCGGGCCAAATTTCGGCACAATGTACACTTGTCTTATTTTTAATTCATAGTATTTTAATATGTTATCTATTGCTTTTTGGCGGTTTATCGTGTAAGATAGTGGTATAGTTCAGCCGGGCTCTGCCCATACTGACAAACACACGATAAAAGGAGGAATTTTCCTATGGTACAGGAAGTTCATCATAACGATTTGACCGCTGCACTGGCCGCCCCCGTGGCCGTACTGGATTTTAACGCCACCTGGTGCGGCCCTTGCAAGATGCTGGGACCCGTGCTGGAAGAAGTAAGCAATGAGATGGCCGACAAGGCTGCCTTTTTCGGCATTGACTGCGACGAAAACCCGCAGCTGGCCGCGCAGTTTGGTGTGAGCAGCATCCCCTGTCTGGTGGTGCTTAAAAACGGCAAGATGGTTACCCATCAGGTAGGCTTCCAGCCGAAACCGGCGCTGGTTGCCTGGCTGAACGGCGTGCTTTGATTTTTTATATGGCTTCTGACGTGGCTCACCACCTTGCGGTGAGCCACTTTTTTAACGGCATATCGCCGACAAGTGTTCCTTTTGGAGACCCAAAAGGAACCGAAAAAATCCCCGCCACTTCCGATAGCGCGCGTTTGGCGGCCGCCCGCCGCCGATTCCTCTGCAGAGGCGCACGACCTCACCAAAGCTTTTTGGCTCCCCTAGAGGGGAGCTCCCTCGCAACGGATGAGGAGTGGCTACTTTAGCAACATACTGCCTCAGGGCCATCTCTCAGTCACTTCGGTGACAGCTCCCTCAAGGGGAGCCAATACTCTTACTACATTTGTAGGGGGCGGCGTTCCCCAGCGCCCCGTGCATGCCATTACAAAAGGGCGATGTCGTTTCCCGGCACCGCCCTCTTTTTTATGGAAAATATTAAAAGTTTCTTTGCCTACTTTCTTTTCAAAGAAAGTAGGTCAGCTCTCGTCGTCCTCGTCCACAGGTTCCAGCTGGACCAAACGGGTGCTGTATTTCTCCAGCTCCACGCCATCGATGTCTACGCTGTGGTCGTTGCAGTTCTGCATAAATACGAAATCACCGCGGCGAGTGGCCAGCACACCGGCGGGCAGCTGCTCCGGCCAGGCAGGCTGCAGGCCTGCTTTCTCGCATACCTGCGCATAAAAGTCATTGTAAAAATCCGCATTGAAGCGGCTGGCCAGGTAATACGCCTGGCCCTTGCCAAAGGCATGCACAGCAGCGGCGGGGCAGCCGGCGTAGTAATCCTCCGCATACAGCATCAGCGGGGTGGCGGGATCGGTGTCGTTCAGGGCAGCCACCTCGCACAGGATGCTGCCGTCCGCTTCCATCGCGCCATCGTCAGTGGCAGCACAGTGGCAGGTCTCACCATCGTACAGGGCGTCGATCTCCTCCCGGCGCAGGCCCAACAGATCGGTCAGGCCGTAGGGGGTGTCGCCCAGGTAGCACAGATCGCTCTCATCCACCACGCCGGTCCAGTAGGTCACCACCACTGTGCCGCCTTGGGCCGTGTAATCGCAGAGTGCCTGCGCAAATTTGTTGCGCAGCAGGTACTGCATCGGCACAATGACCAGGCCGTAACCGGTCAGGTCGCTTTCCTGGTTAACGAAATCCACGGTGATGCCGCGGCGGGCCAGGGCGTTGTAGTGGCAAGCCAACTCTTTCCAGTAGCCCAGGCCGCAGTTGCGCGGTCCGCAGGAACCTTCCAGCGCCCACTTGTTCTCCCAGTCATGCACGATGGCCGCCTGCTTGACGCGGCGGGTGTCCGCCACAAAGGCCAGCTGCTCCAAAGTCTCGCCGACTTCGGCGGTCTCGCGGAAGGGGCGGGCATCCTCGCGGCCGTCATGACCGACCACTGCGCCGTGAAGCTTCTCCTCGGCACCGCGGCTGGCACGCCACTGGAAGTAGCAAACGCTGTCCGCCCCATGGGCCACAGCCTGCAGGGCAGACAGCTCGGCGATACCGGGGCGCTTCTGCTTGCTGACAGGCTGCCAGTTGGTAAAGCTGGGGCTGGACTCCATCATCAGGAAAGGCTTGCCCTTCAGCGAATAGTACAGGTCGTGCATCATCGCCGTGTCCAGGGCAGTCTCCTCGATGGTCTCGGTGGGCTTGTGCCAGGTGGGGTAGTTGTCCCAGCTGGCCACGTCGATCTCCTTGGCAAAGTCAAAGTAGTTGATGTCGTTGAAGCGGTACATCATGTTGACGGTGAACTCCGCCTTGGGGGCCAGTTCCCGCACGCAATCGCGCTCCCACTTGTAAAAATCGATGCTCTGGTAGCTGACGAACCGCTTCCAGTCCAGGGCCAGACCCTGCACGGCGTTCTCTCCATGAGGCGCCGGGCTTTCGATCTGGCTCCATTCGGTGTAGTTGTGGCTCCAAAAGGTGGCATTCCAGGCTTTGTTCAGCGCGTCCAGGCTGCCGTAACGCTTCTGCAACCAGGCGCGGAAAGCGTTCTGGCACAGCTCGCAGTGGCACTCGCCGCCAAACTCGTTGCCGATGTGCCACAGGATCACGGCCGGGTCATCACCGAAGCGCTCGGCCAGTTTGCGGTCGATGATGGCCACTTTTTCGCGGTAGATCGGCGAAGTGTAGCAGTGGTTCTGGCGGCGGTTGTACAGTTCGCGCACGCGGTCGCCGCGCACACGGCGCACCTCGGGGTACTTCTGGGCCAGCCAGGCCGGGCGTGCGGCGCTGGGCGTGGCCAGAATGGTGGAAATGCCGTGGGCGTATAGGTTGTGGATGATGTCCGCCAGCCAATCCAAGTGAAACTCGCCCTCCTGCGGCTCGATGGTGGACCAGGAGAACACGCCCAGCGTAACTACGTTGACATGTGCTTTTTCCATCAGTTCCACATCTTGGGCCAGAATATCCGGGCGGTCCAGCCACTGTTCCGGGTTATAATCTCCGCCATGGAGAAGTTTATCCAACTGCATAGTTTTTCCTCCGCTTTGCGTTTGCATAAAAAGTAATGTGCGTCTTTGATGTTCAGTATAGCAACAAACCCCACGCGGCGCAAGCCGCCTGGGATAGATATTTGTTGCATCCAGCCGGAAAAAGGACGCAAAAAGGCCCTCCCGCACGGGGAGGGCCTGCCATAATTTTGCTTATTTTCCGTAACTGGCCAAAAATTTGCGGGTGCGTTCCTCCTGTGGGTGGTCGATGACCTGCTTGGCGTCGCCCTGTTCCACCACCACACCGCCATCCATAAACAGAATGCGGTCAGCCACATCGCGGGCAAACTTCATCTCATGCGTCACGATGATCATGGTGGTCTTGTGCTCGGCCAGATCGCGCAGGACCCGCAGCACCTCGCCCGTCAGTTCGGGGTCGAGGGCCGAGGTCGGCTCATCAAAGCAGAGGATGTCCGGCTGCAGGGCCAGGGCGCGGGCAATGGCCACGCGCTGCTGCTGCCCGCCGGAAAGCTGGTGCGGGTAATGCCCCGCCCGGTCGGAAAGCCCCATCTGGGCCAGCAGTTCCCGGGCATGCGCTTCCAGCTCGTCGTGGATCTGCTTGCGGTTCTGCTTGTAGTCAAGGCGCTCTTTCGCCAGCAGTTCGCCCGCCAGCATCACATTTTGCAGCGCCGTATACTGCGGAAAAAGGTTAAAATTCTGGAACACCAGTCCGAAGTGCAGCCGCTTTTTGCGCAGCACGGCCTCGCTCTGGGTGCGGGCATCGTCCGCGCTCCACAGCGTTTCGCCCGCCACGGTGATAGAGCCCGTGTCGGCAGTCTCCAAAAAGTTCAAACAGCGCAGCAACGTTGTTTTACCGGAGCCGGAGGACCCGATAATGGCCAGCGCCTCACCTTTTTGCAAGTCAAACGAAATATCCCGCAGCACGGCGGTGCTGCCGAAGCTTTTGCCGATACCGGCAACTTCCAACAATGCCATAGCCGTGCCCCCTTAGCGGAAATAGTCCAGCCGTTTTTCCAGCCAGCCAAAAAACAGCGTCAGTACGCCAACAAATATCAGGAAGAATACAGCCGTGGAGAACAGTGGCCAGATCAGGCCCTTGGCACTGTACTCCTTGGCCATCATGATGATGTCCTTGTTGGCGATGACGTTGGCCAGGGAGGTATCCTTGACCAGGGTGATGATCTCGTTGCCCATGGGCGGCAAAATGCGCTTGACCACCTGCAGCAGCGTGACCTTGAAAAAGATCTGGCTGCGGGTCATGCCCAGCACCTGCCCGGCCTCGGTCTGGCCCTTGGGCACAGCCTCAATGCCGCCGCGGTAAATTTCCGAGAAATAGCAGGCGTAGTTGATGGCAAAGGCCACCACAGCCGCCACCAGACGGCCGCTACTGCCCGATGGCCACGGGTTGGTAAAGCCCATCAGGCCGGGGCCTAAGTAGATGACCAGAATCTGCAGCATCAGCGGTGTGCCGCGGATCGCCCAGACAAAGGTTTTTACCACGCCGCGCAGCGGGGCAAAACGACTCATCGAGCCGAACGCCACCACCAGGCCCAGCGGGATCGCAAACAGCAGCGTCAGCCCGAACAGCTGGCAGTTCAGCCAGAAAGATTCGGTCAGGCGTCCCCAAATAACAGCCGCCTCGCCCATCACTCGGCCAGGGTCAGGCTGTACTTGTCAGCCAATTTCTGCATGGTACCGTCAGCTTTCAATTCGTCAAACGCAGCGTTGACAGCCTCGGCTACATCGCTGCCCTTACGGAAAGCCACACCGTATTCCTCGGCGTTCAGCTCGTCCTTGATGGCCAGGTTGGCGTAATCGGTGCCCTCACCGATCATGGCGGTAGCCAGGGTCAGATCCAGCACGGCGGCGTCGGCGGTGCCAGCGGCTACTTCCATCAGGCAATCGGTCTGGACGCTCTTGCTCACGTAGTCAGCCTGGGACAGGCTCTCGTCATCCTGGATGGCGCTCTCGCCGGCAGAACCAGCCTCGGCCACCACGGTCTTGCCCACCAGGTCAGCAGTGGAGCTGTAGTCAGCGTCGGACTTCATCACGACGACCTGCGCATTTTTGGCGTAAGCCTTGGTGCAGGCGGCGTTGGTCTGGATCTCATCGGTCAGGGTCATGCCGTTCCAGATGCAATCGATGCTCTTGGCGTCCAGCTCGACGATCTTGGTATCCCAGTTGATCTCCACAAAGTCCGGCTCCACACCCAGCTTTTCACAGACGGCGGTGGCCAGCTCGGTGTCAAAGCCGGTAAAGTTGCCGTCGGCGTCGGTGTAGTTCATCGGCTCGTAGACGGTGTAACCGATGGTCATCTTGCCCTTACCCTGGATGTAGGCCAGGTCGCTGTCGGCAGCGGCCTCGGTGGTGGAAGCAGCGGCGGAATCGGCTGCCGGGGCAGACGACGAAGCGGCACCGCCGCAAGCGGCCAGGCTGACCGCCATACCGGCAGCCAGCGCCATGCTGATGAGTTTTTTCATAGTTGTGACCTCCTCAAAATACTTTGCACAGTTCCCTCTCACGCTTGCTTTATCGATTCAGGGCGATAAAGCAAGCGTATGCTACAATTTTACCGCAAACTGTAATTTTATGCAAGTTTAAAATGCAAAAAGGTGGATAAATCGGCAGTTAATACGCCCAAAATGCAATCAGACCCGTACCATATCCCGGGAAATATCCTTAAGTGCAGCCGCACCGCACAGCCGCATGGTGTCAGCCAGCTCGGCCCCCAGCTTCTCGGTCAGGCAGGCAACGCCCTCGGCACCGCCGCCATACACCGCCATAACGTAGGGGCGGGCAACCAGCACGGCGTCTGCGCCCAGCGCCAGCGCCTTGAACACATCGCCGCCGGTGCGGATGCCGCCATCCACAAACACTTTGGCACGGCCTGCCACGGCTTCCACGATCTCCGGCAGCACTTCCTCGGTGGCTGGGCAATCGTCCAACACGCGGCCGCCGTGGTTAGACACTACGATGCCCGCCACACCGGCCTGCACAGCCTTTTCGGCGCCCTTGGCGGTCATGATGCCCTTCAAAATAAAGGGAACGCCCGCCTCCCGGGCGATCTCCTGCAGCTGCTCCACGGTCTTGCTGCCCGCCGGCGGGGTCAGGTTCTGCAAAAAGGGCAAGCCCGCTGCATCAATGTCCATGGCCAGCGCAAAGCAGCCGGACTCGCGTGCCATCGCCATTTTCTTTGCAACGGTGGCGTTATCCCAGGGCTTGACCGTGGGGATGCCGAAGCCGCCATTGGCCGCAATGGCCGCGGTGGCCCCCTCCATCACCTTGGGGTTGGTGCCGTCACCGGTAAAGGCGGCAATGCCGTTCTCGGCGCAGGCGCGTACCAGCACGTCGTTATAGGTCATATCGGTGTAGGTCTCGGAGTAGTGCAGGTTCACCGCACCCACCGGGCCTGCAAAGAAGGGGTATTTGAACTGCTTGCCAAACAGTTCAAGCGTGGTGTCCGGGGTGCCGCCCTCACACAGGGTGTCCATGTTCACCCGGATGTCCGCCCACTTATTATAGTTGCGGATTGCCGTGTCGCCCACGCCCTTGGCACCGGGGCCGGGGATCTGGTTTTTGCAGGCCACGCCGTTGCACACCGGGCAGGCCTTGCAGTATTTGCCGATGCACT
>OGHF01001144.1_pt1 | contig 16388 bp, 11 predicted proteins | sample 1571481 | NCBI WGS metagenome assembly OGHF01 (sample SAMEA2581952, study PRJEB24529) | metagenome | biome: Human gut stool | place: China | collected 2011
CCATGATCAACGAGACGCTGAAAAACGCCGTGATGAACGACCTTGTCACCCTGACGCTGCTGGGCGTGCGGGTGGTGCTGGTGCACGGCGGCGGCCCCGCCATCAACGAGATGCTCAAGAAGGTGGGCGTAGAGAGCCACTTTGCAAACGGTCTGCGGGTGACGGACGATGCCACTATGGAGATCGTGCAGCAGGTGCTGGCCGGTAAGGTGAACAAGGACCTTGTGGCAAAGCTGCGCGGGCGCGGCGTGGGTCTGTGCGGCATGGACGGACAGATGCTCCGCTGCACCGAGCTGGACCCCCAGCTGGGTCATGTGGGCGAGATCGTCCATGTGGATGCGACCCTGATCGAAAGCCTGCTGGACGGCGGCTTTATCCCGGTCATCGCCACCGTGGGCATGGACGACCTCGGGCAGGCGTACAACGTCAACGCGGACACCGCCGCGGCCCAGATCGCCATTGCCCTCAAGGCGGAAAAGCTGGTGTCCATGACCGATATCGCAGGCCTGCTGCGGGATAAGGAGGACGAGACCACCCTCATCCCCGAGGTGGAGGTGACCGAGATCGAGGGCTACAAGTCCGCCGGTATCATTGCGGGCGGCATGATCCCCAAGATCGGCGGCATGGCGGATGCCATCTATCAGGGCGTGCACGAGGCTGTTATCATTGATGGCCGTGTGCCGCACTCCATCCTGCTGGAACTGTTCTCCGACCGCGGCTCCGGTACCCGCTTCTACCGCCGCAGCCACCGCGAATAAAAAGATTGCGCAAGCGAAAAAGCAGTATTATAATAGAAAAAACGCTCCCTCCGGGGGAGCGGCGCATGCGCGGAACTTCTATTCACAGGAGGTACACCTATGGATTCTGAAAAAGTCATCAAGCGGGACAACGAGTACGTCCTGCACACCTATAACCGCAATCCCATCGTGCTGGAAAAGGGGCACGGGCTGTACGCCGAGGGCCCGGAGGGACAGAAGTATCTGGACTTCACCAGCGGCATCGGGGTGAACAGCCTTGGCTACTGCGACCTTGCATGGGCAGAAGCCGTGTCCCAGCAGGCACACAAATTGCAGCACACCTCTAACCTCTACTATACTGCGCCCTGCGGCAAGCTGGCGAAAAAGCTGTGCAAGCGCACCGGCATGAGCAAAGTTTTCTTCGGCAACTCCGGTGCTGAAGCCAACGAGGGCGCCATCAAGGCCGCCCGCAAGTACAGCGTAGACCATTACGGCAAGGACCGCTACAACGTCATCACGCTGGTCAACAGCTTCCATGGCCGCACCCTTGCCACCCTGACCGCCACCGGGCAGGAGGTGTTCCACAACTACTTCGGCCCCTTCAACGAAGGCTTCCAGTACGTCCCGGCGGGGGATATCGAAGCGCTGCAGGAACTGGTAGACCGCCACACCTGCGCCGTGATGATGGAACTGATTCAGGGCGAGGGCGGCGTGATGGCGCTGGACCCGGACTATGTACAGGCCGTGCGCGCTTTGTGCGACGAAAAAGACCTTGTGCTCATCGTGGACGAAGTGCAGACCGGCGTAGGCCGCACCGGCACCTTCCTGTGCTGCGAGCACTATAACCTCAAGCCGGATATCGTCACCCTTGCCAAGGGGCTGGGCGGCGGCCTGCCCATCGGCGCGGTGCTGATGAATGAAAAAGTAGCCGAGGGTATGGGCCCCGGCACCCACGGCTCTACCTTTGGCGGCAACCCGGTGGTCTGCGCCGGTGCCAACGTGGTGGTGGACCGTCTGGACCAGAGCTTCCTTGCACAGGTCAGCGAGCGCGCCGTACAGCTGCGCACCGGTCTGGCAAAGCTGCCCCACGTCAAGAACATTTCCGGCATCGGCCTGATGGTGGGCATTGAGTTCTTTGATGTACAGGCTGCGGATGTGCTGGCTGCCTGCCGCGAAAAGGGCTTGCTGGTGCTTACCGCCAAGACCCGGCTGCGTCTGCTGCCGCCGCTGACCGTCTCCGAACACGAGGTAGACATGGCGCTGGAGGTGCTGGCCGAGGTGTTGGGCACGATGGAGCCGACGGCTCCGAAGGAGCAGGCATGAAAAATCTGCTGAAAATGAGCGACCTTTCCCCCGCCGAGCTGACCCACATTCTGGATGTGGCAGACCAGCTGAAAGCGGACTGCAAGGTGGGCCGCACCGAGCCGCTGCTGGCGGGCAAAAGCGTGGCGCTCCTGTTTTCCAAAGCGTCCACCCGCACCCGCACCAGCTTTGAGGTGGGCGTGTACCAGATGGGTGGTCTGGGCAATTACATGAACACCGCCGAATTACAGGCCGGGCGGGGCGAGCCTTTGCGGGACACCGCCCGGGTGCTGGGGCGCTACTACGACTGCGCCGTCTGGCGCACCTACCGCCAGCGGGACTTGGAGGAACTGGCCGAGCTTTCCGGCATTCCGGTGATCAACGGCCTTACCGACTACGCACACCCCTGTCAGGTGCTGGCTGACCTGATGACCATTCGGGAGCGCCGGGGCACGCTGGCAGGGCTGAAGCTCTGCTTTGTGGGCGACGGCAGCAACATGGCCAACAGCCTGATCGTGGGCGGCCTTTTGGCGGGGATGCAGGTATCCTGCGTCTGTCCCCCGGGCTACCGCCCGGCAGCGGATGTGCTGATGTTTGCCCACCAATACGGCAATGCCTTCCACCTGACCACCGACCCCGCTGAGGGCCTGCGGGATGCGGACGTGGTAGCCACCGCCGCGTGGAACACCACCGCCCCCGGCACTGCCGAGAGCGAGCAGCGTCTGCGGGATTTTGTGGGCTTTCAGCTCACCGGCCGTCTGCTGGAAAACGCAAAGCCCAACGCGCTGGTGCTGCACTGTCTGCCCGCCCACCGGGGCGAGGAGATCTCCACCGCCCTGTTCGAGCAGCACGCGGACGAGATCTTTGACGAAGCGGAGAACCGTCTCCACGTCCAGAAAGCCGTGCTGGCGGTGCTGCTGGCGGGCAAGTAAAACGCTTTTGAATGCCCGCCGCTATCGGGTTGCGGCACCCAGCATCCGCATCGTGCCTTGGGCGGCACGCGCGTCTTGCTGGCCGCTGCCCCAACAACTCCTCCCTGTTTCCGCCGCTGGCGGCGGTCGTCGTCGTTGCACTTTGGGCATCAAGAGTGGAAAGAATATTTTGTATTGCAGTTCCGAAACGCCTGCGGGCGTTTCGGAACTGCTTTTTTATGGGAGAGAAGCATACCCCCCCGTATCGTGATTTTGCCCATAATTTTGCACCTTTTTTTGGCAGGTGCTGCCCGCAAAAGCGCTTTATTTCCTTGAATTTTGGTGCTATACTCAACTTGGCATTTTTGTCCGTTCCGGCTGTTCCGTTTGGGGGTATAGCCGGACAAATCAACCGACAAAGGAGAGGATATCATGAAAAAACGCATCGTGAGCATGATACTGGCACTCAGTATGATGCTCTCCATTCTCCCTGTATCCGCATTTGCAGATGCAGGGGCAGGGCTTTCTTCCGCGGCGGCGGAAGAGACCAACAGCATCACTTACAGCTCGGAAAACGAGTATGAGGATGTTGGTACGAACTCTGAAACAAAAAATCAGGTGGTCAAGATCAAGATCGGTACGAACGGTCTGCCCAAGGCAGCGTCCGGTACCGGCTGGAGCTTTGACGAAACTACCGGACTGACCATCACCGGCGTTGCCATCACCGGCGTTGAAAATACAAATATAGAGTACATTCTGGACGGCCCGGTCCTGGACGGCCCGGTCAGCTGCGATGTGACCATCTGCAATGCCGCCGGTGTTACTGTGTATCTGTTGGATGGCGTGGTCACGCGCAAACTCCGTATCAACGCCGACAATATGTACGGCGTCTACGTTCTGGGCGGCAGCTACGCCGATGTGGAGCTGAATCTGGGCACCATTGACGGCGGCACCTACGATAAGCTGACCGAGAACGGCGGCAATGTCCGGGGCGGCTTTTTCCGCGATATCTCCGGCCTGAGCGCCAGAACGCAGTAGCAGGCACACCAGCTGCTGCTGCCGGAAAACTGCACCCTGAACGGCCGGAATGAAACCGGGGATATCTATATCATCAAGCCGTATAACTTTTCCGGTAAGGGGAACGATCTGGAGCTGGTAGTGGAAAGCGACACCGGCTGCGATGCATGGGCGGTAGTCTCTACCGGCGGCAGTGCCATGGCGCTGCCTGCAGGCACCCAAAACTACCCCTTCACATACTTTGGCTCTACGATTGCCACGGTCAGCATCAGCCATGACGGAAAAACGCTTTCCGCCAGCTTTAACATGATCCCAGCGCAGGACGACGCACCCATGAAGCTGGTTCCTGTGGTGCTTGGCACCACCACAGAACTGCACTTTAACAGTAAAGGTCAGCCCGACCTGAACGGCGTGACCTATGTGGACAGTCTGGACGAGGACACGGACGCAAAGCTGCACCGTGTTTACATGGGCAACGGCTGGGGTTATGACTGCTACCCCAACGACAGCAGCAAGGAAAGCACTGTGCAGATCCTGAATCAGGGCGGCGCGGACTTCGACTTCAGCGCGCTGAGCAGTGTGCCCATCAACTGCCCTATCGAGATCACCAATGCCAATATTACCGGCGGTGAGTTTGGCGAAAACGGCCGACTGACGATCACCAGCGGTAAGATCAGCGGCGGCACCTTCCACAATGTCAGCGCGGGCATCAGCTCGATCAATGGGAACAGTGCGGTCGAGATCACCGGCGGCACCTTCGATTCCCTGTACTGCAATGGCTCGTGCTCTATTGCCAATGCGGTGATCCAAAGCTGCAATTTCAGCACCTATGGCAATAACACCTACACCATTTCGGATACGGTTCTGGGCGAGTTGCCTGACGGCCTCCAGAAGCTGCTGCCCGCAGGACAGCAGCTCAGCACGCTGGTGGTGCGCAACGGCGGTGTGACTGCGATGAACGGCAGAATTCTGCCTCTTTCCACCAATATCATCTATCTGGTGGGCGCAGGCAGCGCAGAACTTACCCTGAACACCGATGTGCTGAGCATCAACGATGCACCGGTCAGCAGCTACAACACCAACACCTCTGCCAACGGCAAGGTGCTGCGCATTACCGGCAACAATGACGGCGCAGAGATCTTTGTGAATAAGTCCACCGATCTAAGCGACCTCAAGCCCCTGCGCATTACCGAAGAGGGTCTGCCCGACCTGACCGGCGTGACCGGTGTGCCGGTGAGCGGCGAGGGCATGACGGCTAACCTCTATGAGGGCTTGGGCTGGAAGTACGCCACCAAGAAAGAGAACGGAAGGACACGCGCGGCGCTTTACATCACCACCCCGGACGGCAACCCGGTGAATCTTGCTTCGGGTGCCATCAACCCCTACCATAAGGCCATTGCCGTGGAGCAGATCACTTTTGCAAATGTGACCGTCACCGGCATCGTGGCAGAGGGCTCTGTTGGTGCGGAGAACACCATCATTCAGGATGGCACCTTCCAGAAGGATGTCTACGCGGATGACAACAGCACCATCGCAGGCGGCACTTTCCAAGATGTCGTCCGCGCTTATGGTACGATCACCGGCGGCGCATTCAACGCTGTGGTCCAGCTGAACCAGAACAGCGAGGTCACCGGCGGTGTGTTCCACGATATCCAGCTGCCGAGCTATGCCACGGAGAAAACGGTCATCCAGAATGCCATGATCCTTGGCAGCCTGAAAACGGACGGCGACAGCAAGGCTGCTGTTTCCAATACGGTGAGCTGCGGCTATATTGAAAGCAAATACCTCGCCGCCGGTCAGCAGCAGAGCAAGCTGATGATGACGGACGGCACTGTGGAACGCCTCAACGACTATGCCGCAGCAACAGACGCGGTTTACCTTATCGGTAATGTCAAGGCAGAGATCCGCTTCAGCAATACAGTCACGAACATCAACGGTGCGGAAGCCAGCAATTACAACGAGGGCACCTCTGCCATTGACCGCTCGCTGACTATCACCGCCAAGAATGACGGCGAGCCTATTGTGGTGAACATGGCCGCCACCGGAAAGCTGCCCTTCTCTTCCCTGAGCAAGAGCGACTTTGACATCGACTGGAGCACGCTCGTCCCGGGCATTACCTGCAAAAAGGATGGCGTGGGCAAATTGAGCCTCGTCTATGTGCGCACCTACGACGACAGGGTGTTTGAAACTTACCCGGCGGGAGCGGACATGTACGGCCTCTACAAGCAGCGCATCGTAGCGCAAGAGGGCGACAAGTACACAGAAGGCTCGCTTGATATCGGCGAGGTGGTACGCAGATATCAAGCGAACAGAGCCGACTTTGCGTATGACTCCAAGACCCAAACTGCAAACTATACCGGCCCGATGTATTTTGACGATGCCCCGCATTATTCCATCCAGTATGTCCCGGAGGATGGCTCGTCCCCGTCTGTGACGAAGCCCACCAAGGCAGGCACTTACAGCGTTTACATCGTGGTGGATTCTAGTGACCACTACGATGGCGCCCAGTACGAAGTGGGCACCTATACTGTGTCTGAGTCGAAGTACACCCTGACCGTGGACGACAAGTCTACCGAGCACGTTGCAGGTGAGAAGCTCAGCTTCACCGCAGACGAGAAGGACGGTTACACCTTCACCGGTTGGAAAGTGACCGGTCTGCCCAATGACGTGGACACCACTAAGGCGACCATCTCCTTCACGATGCCCGCAAATAACGTCACGCTGAAGGCACAGTACACCGAGAACGCTCCCAAGACCTATAAACTCGATGTCTCCGGTGCACAGGTCACCCTGAAGGATGGCAGCGATGTTGCCGACCTGACAGCTGTGTCCGTGGGTACAGAACTCAAGGCTACCGCAGACGAGGACACCGAGACCAGCGTGTTCAAGAACTGGAACTGCACCGGTCTGGAGCTGACCGAGGAGCAGCGCACCGCACACGAGATATACTTCACCATGCCCGACCATGATGTGAATCTGAAGGCGGTGTTTGAAGTTCCTGCTACTCCCGATCCGGATCCCACTCCTGATCCTAAGCCGGACCCGACTCCCGATCCCGACCCCACCCCCGCACCCGGCGGTGACAGTGACGGCGGCGGTGCAGCCATTGTGGCAGTAGCCGCTGTGGGCGGCGCAGCCATTGGCGTGGGTGCCTATATCGCAGGCACCACGGCCTACCTGAAGAGCGTTCTGCCCGAGGGCATGGCCATCCCCGCTAACCGCCAGCAGCTGGCAGTTGCACTGTGGACCGCCGCAGGCAAGCCCGCTACCCAGAGCACTGCACTGTTCAACGATGTGGCAGCAGATGCCGCAGAGCTGCAGGCCATTCGCTGGGTCGTGGAGACCGGCCTGATGTCCGCACAGGACGGCAGCTTCAAGCCCGGCAGCCGCGTGGGCCGCATGGAAGTGATCCGCACTTGGAAGACTTACCAGCAGCGCGGCTAAAACCGCTGCCCCTTAACCCCTTATAACCCCGCAGGGACTGCTGCACAGCGCTGTGCGGCAGTCCCTTCTTTTTACGTCCCAAAAGGGTGCGCAAGGGCTTTTTTGGGGTTTTTCAGGGCGATTCGATGCATTTCAGGGGCCATTCACGCAGAATTGCTCTACTTTTGCCGCCGTTCGTGGTATACTACAGGCACAGAGCAGTGCTCTGTTCAATATGCCATTCCCGTAATTCCTATAGAGCAGAAAACCGTCCGGTAACCGCAAACCGGGCGGTTTTCTGTTTTTTGCGGGTGCGTGTGGTGCACCGGGTCGTTTCAGCGCATTTGCGGGGCGATTCGTGCCCAAAACCGTCCAAAGCGGGCAAAACGTGGTACACTGAATACAGACACAGCATTGCAGGCTGACAGGGGCGCGGGTATTCTTGCCCGGCAAGCGTGTGACCAAGGTACAGGTCATCCGCGCATGGAACCGGCTGAAAAAGCTGGGTCTGGCGAAATAACAATTGCCATCTCCTGATCGATCCTTTCCAATAAGTGCAGCAAGGCCGTCCGGCATTCGCCGGACGGCCTTGCTGCGTTGTGTAGGAGGGGATTCCCCGCAGCGCCGCCGCTTCCGCAGGAAGCAGGCGCTGTAAATGCCGTTTGCCATTACGACCCCACCCGTGAAAATGGGATAGCGGAGCGTCCGCAGACGCTCCGCTATCCCGAAAATTAAAATAATTCTTCCGCTGCAACGACGACGACCGCCGCCAGTGGCGGAAACAGGGAGGAGTTGTTGGGGCAGCGGCCAGCAAGATGCGAGTGCCGCCCAAGGCACGAAGCGGATGCTGGGTGCCGCAACCCGGAAGACGCGGAGGGCATTTTCAATCGTTCTCCACCCCGGGGCACCCGGCGGCGCGCCATGCGGCGCACAGCACCTCTTTTTCCGGCTTGGAGAGCTTTTTCAGGGCGGCTTCCCGGCGCAGGGCGGCGCGCTTGTCCGCGCAGCGCTCCAGATAGGCAAAGCCTACCGCGCCGTGGGTGCGGGTGTAGCGGGCACCTTTGCCGCTCTGGTGCGCTTTCAGCCGGGCGGCGGGGTGGTTCGTCCAACCGGTGTACAGCTGCCCGCCGGTGCAGCGCACCATGTAAACGTAGGCGACGTCAGGCAAGGCGTCCATTGTTTTTCAACACCTGACGGCAGGCGGCAAGGGCGGTCTCCTTGTCCTTGGCGGTGATGAGGAAGCGGCTGGCGTGGCAGAAGCTGATACCCGGGATGCCGCTCTTCTGCTCGATGACCTCCTGCGGCTGCCCCGCCCACGACTGGGGGAAGGGCAGCTTGGACTTTTTGGTCTTGTGGTCGGTGACGCACTGGGCGCTCCACCCGCCGCGCTGGCTGGGGTACACCACAAACAGGGCATCAGTCTTGTACAGGCCGTTTTTCCACGGCAGATAGCAGGGCAGCACCACGATGCCGTCGCGGGAGTTGCGGTAGGCCTGCTGCACTTTTTCGTCCGCGCGGTTCACGGCGTTGGCGCTGTCGATCTGGTTTTCCAAGATCTGCTTTGCCACAGCAACCGCCTTGAAAAAGCAGCTGTCCTGATCCTCCTTGGAGTCCCACACCGGGTTGAAAAAGCCAATGGCATCGCACAGGCTGTTCTGCTCGCCGGTGTTGTCGTTCAGGTCCAGCGGCTGGATGAAGTTTTCGTCAATGAGCCGCGCCTGCCGCTCGCCTACAAGACCCGGGCCCAGCACCCGCCACAGCAGGCCAAAGGCCGCGTAGGGCACGCCGTTGGCGCGGTACTCCCGGGGCTCCTGATGGTGGTCGAACATCCCAAAGCCGATATCGTACACGATGCCGTCAAAATCGTCAGGCACGGTAAAGCCGCGGGTGATCTTGATATCCGGGCGCAGAATTTGCAATAGCGCCGTAGCAAACACATCGTCGGCATGGAACTTGCCGGCGTGGGTAAAACCGTTTGCGGGAATTTTCATGGACTTGATACCTCGTTCTCCTAGTTTCGTCTGGTATCAGTATAGCACAATCCCGCCCGTGGGACAACAAAAAGGAGCTGCCGCTTGGGTGCGGCAGCTCCTCAGAGCACATATTACGCGGTATGGGACGTAGGCTGTGTGTGGAAAATTACGGTCATGGGGCTTATTCCCCGGACATCATCTTGAAGAAATCGGTCAACCACTTGAAGTCATTGGTGACATCCTTGCCGGCCTGATCATAAACCTTAATGCCGGTGGTATCGTCCTCTTTCAGAGTGAATACGTTACCCTTTGCATCGGTGAGGCGGCCGGTATTGTCATCAAAGCTATAGGTCTTGGTGCCGGTGGGCAGCGCGCACAGACCCTTGCTGGTGCCGGAACCGACCTTAATGGTCTTGTACAGAGTGGCGCTAATGAGCTGCTTTTCGTTGAGATCTCTTACAAACTGATAAACAGGGTTGCCGTCTGCAGTAAAGCAGGTGGTATACTCGTAGGAGTAGTTCTTATAGACCTCGGCATAATACTTGGTCGGACCTACCTTTATCTCGGTAGACCACATCTGAATCTGAGTGGGCAGCTTGGGCGCGATGAGAGAGCCCAGAGACAGATCAACGTCCTTCTGGCTGTGTGCCTTGATGGCTGCCTTGCTGCTGCGGAAAAGCAGGTACTGATCCCAAGTCGAATTATTCTTGAGCATCAGAGTCTCGATAAGCTGCTGTTTGTTATTCTTGCCCAACGTAGCCATGCTCACATAGCAGTTCTCACCCTTCCGGGCAGCACGTACATCGATGGAACGTGCGTCCTTGCCATAGTCGACTTCCTGAATTTCAACACAGAACTCCGTAGCACCGGCGTAGTTCTCCTTGAACTTTGCCAGCTTGCTGCGGTTCACATCAATAGGGGTCTTGGTGGGCTTGGTCCCGGTGCCCTCGCCCTCGTCCTCGTCGATGTCGGGCAGAATGATCTGGTCAGGGTTGTTGGGCAGGGGGCTGGGAGTGTTGCCGCCGGGTTTATCGGGGGGGTGCCGCCGCCACCGCCGCAAGCGGTCAACATGGAAATTGCCATGGCTGCGGTCAGCAGACAGGCTGCCGCTTTTTTGTACAGTTTCATGCTATAAATACATCCTGTAATGTTGTTCAAGGCGTCCCAAACTCGCTTTCTGGGTTTATGGTATCTTATAAAAAAAGCGTTGTCAAGCACAGTATGGGAACTTTTGGCAATGCTACAAAAAGCCATTGAGATTTTTGTTGTTTTGACGAAAATGGGGCGCGGCTTCTCCTGAAAAAAGCCGTTCCGAAACGCCTGCAGGCGTTTCGGAACGGCTGATAAAACATACTTTCCGCTTTGCTTACAGCGCCGAATAGCCGAAGCTGTTCACCAGCGCGTCAATGTGCTGCCCGGCCTTGCACAGGGGGCAGTCGCGGGAGTCGAAGCTGGCGTAATCCGGCAGACTGGTGGGGTCGAAGATAGAGGTGACCGGGTAGCCAAGGCACTCGTGGGTAGTGGCGAAAATCGCCGAAAGCCCGGCCACGATGCCGCCGTAGTAGTTTACGGCTTCCACAGCTGCCTGAATGGTGTAGCCGGTGGTGATGGATGCGGCCAGAATGAGGACGTGCTTGCCCTTGACCATGGGGGCAAGATTGTCCCGCAGAATGATCTGGCTGCCGGAGGTGTATTCCGGGGTGACGATGTAGATGGTCTTGTGGGCGTTCATATTGGTAAAGCCGTCCTTGGTCAGCTCGTTGGCAAGGCAGGTGCCAATGACCTGTGTGCCGTCCAAGCAGAGCACGGTATCCACGATGGTGCTGTGCTGGTAAGCGCTGACCAGCTCCTTTGCCACGGCTTTTGCCTCGGAAAGGCGGGACTTTTGGGTGGTCACGTCGATGTAATAGTTGATGTGGCTGTGGCTGGTGGCAAAATGTCCCTTGGCCACCCGCAGGAACAGTTCACTTTTGCTGGTGGGAAGCTTGACCATGTTGATCATTGTACAGCACTCCTTTTTTCACCGGGCGCAGCTGCGCCGCAAAATACAAAACAGCGCGGCAACCCGTCCCGGTTGCAGCGCTTATTTTTCTTCTCTGCCTCTTTATTGTACTGAAAAATGCCGCTGTGCACAAGACACAAACCTGACGAAAAACCTTGCTTTTTTACAGACATATCGCCGAAAACTTGGATGCAAAGGCCGCTGCCGCCCGGAATGCTGCACCGCAAAGGGTACGCAGCGGCAAGACCGGTACGGCGGCGGGGGAGGAACACGCTTTTTTGCGCAGCACGGAAAATTTTGCAAAAAGGACTGGTATTTTTGCGGGTTTTGAGTATAATATAAGAGATAGTTCAAATTTGAAGTAAAAGGAGAATCACATCCATGGCACAGGCAAAACAGGATATGGGCAGCGGCAGCGTAAAAAAGCTGATGCTGCAGCTCATGATCCCGGCGGTCGTTGCACAGGTGGTCAACCTGCTGTATAACATCGTGGACCGCATTTACATCGGACATATTGCCGGCATCGGCGCGGCAGCGCTGACCGGCGTGGGCTTATTCACCCCCATCCTTATGCTGCTGAACGCATTCGCCATGCTGGTGGGCGCGGGCGGCGCACCCCGCACCGCCATTGCGCTGGGACAGGGCGACAAGGAGCAGGCGGAGAAGATCATCTCCAACAGCTTTACCATGCTGCTGCTCTTCTCGGTGGTGCTGACCGTGGTGTTCTACGCCGGAGCACCCACCCTGCTGCGGCTCTTTGGTGCCAGTGACGCCACCCTGCCCTATGCGCTGAGTTACAGCCGCATCTACATTCTGGGCTCGGTGTTTGTGCTGCTGGTGCTGGGCATGAACCCCTTCATCACCACGCAGGGCTTTGCCAAGACCAGTATGCTTACCACCGTCATCGGTGCGGTCATCAACATTATTCTCGACCCCATCCTGATCTTTGGTCTGGGGCTGGGCGTGCAGGGCGCTGCCATTGCCACCGTGCTCAGTCAGGCTGTGGGTGCGGTGTGGATCCTGCACTTTCTCACCGGCAAAAAGACTATCCTGCGCCTGCGCAAGGACTATATGCGCCCGGAAAAGAAGGTCATCCTGCCGGTGATGGCGCTGGGCATCTCCACCTTTGTGATGATGTCCACTGAGAGCCTGCTGTCCATCAGCTTCAGCTCCAGTCTGGCGCGGTACGGCGGCGACGTGGCTGTGGGTGCCATGACCGTCATCACCAGCGCTTCCCAGCTGTGCACCCTGCCCATTCAGGGCATCTGTCAGGGCGGTCAGCCGGTGATGAGCTTCAATTTCGGCGCGGGCAAAAAGCTCCGCGTCAAGGAGGCATTCCGCTTCCAGCTGACCCTGTGTAGCTGCTACACCTGTCTGTTCTGGCTGCTCATGATGCTGGCGCCGGGGGCTGTGGCGGGCATCTTTACCTCGGATACGGCGCTGATCGACTACACCACATGGTCCATGCGCATCTACATGGCAGGTATCTTTGCCATGGGCTTCCAGATCGCCTGCCAGCAGAGCTTTATGGCGCTGGGACAGGCCAAGGTCAGCCTGCTGCTGGCCTGTCTGCGCAAGATCATCCTGCTGATCCCGCTCATCTTCATTCTGCCGCACCTGCTGCCGAACCCGGTGTTCGGCGTTTTTCTGGCAGAGCCGGTCAGCGATATTCTGGCCGCCACCATTACCACCATCACCTTCTTCTCCCGCTTCAACGGTATTCTGGAACGGGGTGCCGCGAAGGTGTAATGAAATAGAACAAGCCCGGAAAGTCTGCAGACTTTCCGGGCTTGAATTTTTGGCTTTAAACGGCCTCCGGCTCACCAAGAGCCAGTACTTTCGTCAGCTCGGCCTGCACCTTGGCGTTGGTAGCATCGGTGACGGCCAGCACATCGGAATAGAACTTTTCCATCTCGTCACGGGTGGAGAAGGTGGCCACATACATCTGGTTGCCCATGGCACCGGACAGCGCCTCGGGGATGCGGTCCACCATGCGCATGTTGTCCTGATACTTCTGCATCAGCTGCTCGTGGCTGTAAACGAAGCTCTTGCCGTCCCGGCGGCCGGCAAAGGCGCAGTAGTAGTGCTCACCCACCGGCATATCGGTGCCGCCGAAGGCAATCATGTCCGCCCAGATCTTGTACACGTTGGTGGAGCGGGCAAAGTCGATCATGTCCGGGGTAAAGCCGCCGCAGGGACGCATGTTGACTTCCAGCGCCACGATCTGACCCTTTTTGCCCATGCTGGACTGATTCTCGGTCATGCGGAAGAACTCGAAGTGGACAAAGCGGCTCTTCACCCCAAAGCTCTTGACGGCGGCACGGCCCGCGGCGCGGGTATCCTCCGGCAGATCCTTGATGATGTAGTAGATGGAGTTATCGTCGTTGTTCACGATGTCCATGATGGACACGGGGCTTACGTTGCCCGCCTCAAAGATGGGGTTGCCGTGGGCGTCAATGATGGCATCGTAGCTGTTCACCTCGGCACGGACGAACTCCTCCATGATGTAAGCCACATCCGGGTGCTCTTTTTCCTTGTAGGCCAGAAATGCCTCCAGCTCCTTGTCGCTGGAAAGGCGGTGGGTATCCGAAGCGCCCACGCCGTTGTCCGGCTTGACCACCACCGGGTAGCCTACCTGTGCCACAAAGGCCTTGCAGCCTGCAAGGTCATCCACCATGTGGTAGCGGGCGGTGGCGATACCGGCCTTCTGATAGTACTCCTTCATCTTGCTCTTGTACTTGATGCGGGGCATATCAGAGGTCTGGAAGCCGCTGGTAATGTGGAAATCGGTGCGCAGGGCGGCATCCCGTTCCAGCCAGTATTCATTGTTGGACTCCAGCCAATCGATGCGACCATACTTGAAGGCGAAAAAGGCCACGGCGCGGTATACCTCGTCGTAGTTTTCCAGACTGTTCACCTTGTAGTACTCGTTCAGGCTTGCCTTCAGCTCCGGCTTCAGCTCCTCGTAGGGCTGGTCGCCGATGCCCAGCACGTTCAGGCCGTTGTTTTTCAGCTCCCGGCAGAACTGCCAGTAGTTCGTGGGGAAGTTGGGGGAGATAAAAATAAAGTTCTGCATAGTATTTGTTGATTCCTCTTTCCGTTACCTCTATGATTGCAATGCCCCTGCGGGGCGGGACAGACTTTAATATTGGGAAACAACGGCGCGTCCATGGACGCGCCGTTGTTTCGTTTTCACGGGATGGGTCACTGCTGACCCAGAATGTAGGGCATATAGTATGCCACCTGCTTATACCACCAGTTCCAGTCGTGGTTGACATCGTGACCCCACAGGTCTACCCAGATGGGGATATGCTTTGCCTCAAAGATGCGCTTGAGCAGCCATGTGGTGTCCGGCTGTTCCCAGTCGCCCTGACCGCAGCAGATGACAGCTTTCTGGCTGCGGAACAGCTGCATATAGGGGTGATCCTCCGGGAAGTTCTTCATGTAGTCCACAGGGGAGTTCATGTACACCAGCTCGTCCATATAGTCGCCAAAGCCGTAGTGAGCAGTGTAGATGCCGCTGAGTGCCAGACAGCCGCAGAAGATATCCGGGCGGCGCAGATACAGGTTTACCGCGTGGGTGGCGCCCAGACTGCACCCGAAGGCGATGATGCCGGGCAGGTCGCTCCAGCCGTTGCGCTGCTGCGCCAGATGCTGAAGCATCGGAGCGACCTCGCGGGTGATGTAGCGCAGCCACTGCTCATAGCGGCGGATGCGCCAGTAGGGATTGCCCTGTGCGTCCGACCAGGTTTCCTGATCCATGGTGTCGATGGAAAGCACCATGATCTGCCCGGACTCGATCCACGGGGCAAGGGTATCGGTCATGTGGAAGTTTTCAAAATCGAAGAATCGGCCGTCCTGACAGGGAATATACAGCATCGGGCGGCCTGCGTGGCCGTAAAGCTTGCACTCCATATCCCGTCCCAGTTCCGGGCTGTACTCCTTGAAATACTGCATCTCCATGGTGTTTCCTCCTTTGGTGTGGTTATGGTGTTACCCTTCTCTTATTCCTCCACCTCATACAGCAGGGTGTGGAACACGAAGGGCAGCTGTTTTTCCCAGCTGGCCTCGCAGTGGGTGCCGCCGGGCACGATACGGCTGGTCAGGTGGATGCCCCGGGTCATCAGCTTGCCGCTCAAGGCAGAAAACTGTCGGCGGATGCCATCGTGGTTGCCCATCTCACGGGAGCCGTAGTCCATGTACAGCACTGTGCCGGGGGCAAGCTTTGCGCGCCCCACAAGACCGGAAAGCTTATCCGGTGCCACCCAGATAGAGGGCGACAGCGCTGCGGCGCGGCTGTAAGTATCGTTATATTGCAGCAGAGCGTACAGGCTCATCAGCCCGCCCATGCTGCTGCCGCCGATAAAGGTATGCTCCCTGTCCGGCAGGGTGCGGAAATTCTGGTCGATCAGGGGCTTGAACCGGTGGATGAACCAGCTCATGGTGGCCTGTCCCTTGCCGTCAAAGTGGCCGTAGGTGGGGTCATCGAAGCGGTAGGGGGAATACTCCACCAGACGCTCGTTGTTTGCCCCGGCGTTGCACTCGATGGCCGCCACGATCAGCGGGGTGTCGGTATAGTCCAGATAATCTGCCACGCCCCAGCTTTTGCCGTAGGTGGCATCTTCGTTGAAAAACACGTTCTGCCCATCGAACATATACAGCACGGGGAACCGGCGCTCCGGCTGTGCCTCGTACATGGTGGGCAGATAGACATACGCCCGGCGCTGTTCGGTGCCGTTGACCGCCGGGTAACTCATGCTCCATTTTTTGATCATGGTGCTTCTTTCCTCTCAAATCTTCCTGCAAGGGGCACAGGCGGCAAGCCCACGCCCTTTATAGGTAGTGTAGCACCATGCGGCGGGAATTGCAATGATTATAGAGCAAAGGGACTGCTGCCCCAAATGGTATGCAGCAGTCCCTTTAAAAGCCGTAGGGTGACAGGCGGCTCAATATTTCTTTTCCACAGGCACGATCCAGCCCTTGGTATCGGGGATCTTGCCCCACTGCATACCGGTCATGGTGT
>OGHF01001153.1_pt1 | contig 16339 bp, 15 predicted proteins | sample 1571481 | NCBI WGS metagenome assembly OGHF01 (sample SAMEA2581952, study PRJEB24529) | metagenome | biome: Human gut stool | place: China | collected 2011
TGAGCTGATGAACATCATCACCATCTTCCTGGCTCTGTCTGTTGGCTGCACCACCAGTGCAAACACCTTCCTGAACACCCGCACCCTGTTCATCATCGTGCTGGGTCTGATCGCCTTCTCCTTCGGCACCGCAGCCGGTGTGCTGTGCGGCAAGGTTATGTACAAGCTGACCGGCGGTCAGGTGAACCCCCTGATCGGTTCCGCCGGCGTTTCCGCCGTGCCTATGGCCGCTCGTGTCTCCCAGAAGGTCGGCCAGAGTGAGAACCCCTCCAACTTCCTGCTGATGCACGCCATGGGCCCCAACGTGGCCGGCGTTATCGGTTCTGCCGTTGCTGCTGGTATCCTGATCAACATCTTCGGCTAAGCAAAATCTGAAGCACTATCTCAAGAGCCATCGCACAGCCTTGTGCGGTGGCTCTTTTTGTGCAGAACGATTTCAAATGGCCCCCGCTGCGCTTTGGCCATATTCAGCGGAATTATGATTTATTATTTCGGGATAACGAAGCGTCTGCGGACGCTCCGTTATCCCATTTTCACGGGAGAGGACGTAAGAGGTAACAGCAGCCGTTTCCAGTTACGACCCCTTCTGTGAAAAGAGGTTCTGAAACGCCCGCAGGCGTTTCAGAACCTCAAATATTAAAATATACTTTCCTTGAACAATGGCCAGAGCGGCAGCGGAGGCCATTCAAAATCGTGTTAGCATTAGTTTTTTCTGTTTGTGTTTGGCTGTTGCTTGTGCTATCATAGAGAAAACAGGGCGCAATGCGCCCCAAAACAGGAGGGAGCCGTTATGGAAAAAATCAAGCTTGAGATCGCAGGCATCCCGGCTGTCCTGTACGGCAAGCGCAGCCGCCGGGTCTATCTCTACGTCCACGGCAAAAACGGCAGCGCAGCCGAGGCTGCCCGCTTTGCCCGCACAGCTTGCCCGGCAGGCTGGCAGGTACTGGCTGTCGATCTGCCGGAGCACGGCACCCGGAAAAACAGCCCGGAAAAGCTGGTGCCGTGGGTGGTCACCCGGGAGCTGCAGGCGGTTTACGCCCGGATGCAGCCGGTATGGAAGCATATCCGGGTGTATGGGGTCAGCATCGGGGCGTGGTTTGCTATGCAGGCGTTGCAGACGCAAACGCCGGAGAAGGCGCTGCTGGTGTCCCCGATCGTGGATATGGAAAAATTGATCCTTGCCCTGATGCAGCAGGCAGGGGTAACGGAGGAGCAGCTGCACGCGGCAGGGGAGATCCCCACAGACTTTGGGGAGACGCTTTCGTGGCCGTATCTGTGCTGGGTGCGGGAGCACCCGCTGCACTGGAAAGTACCCACACAGGTGCTCTATGCTGATACAGATCCCCTTACCGGGCACACCGCTATGGAGCGGTTCCGGCAGCAGACCGGGGCGCACCTGACCATTCTGGAGGGCGGGGAGCACTGGTTCCACACCGAGACCCAGCTGGCCGCTCTGCAAAGCTGGGAGGAACACAATTGCTGAACCTTACCGAACAGAAAGCCACGCTGGCAGAGCTGGAATTGCTGGTAGCGGTGCGCTGCCGGGTGCTGCGGGCAGCCAATCAGCTGCCGGAAGATACTCCGCTGCCGGAGGTGGAGAGCCAGACACGGACCTATTACCAGAAGGCCTTTGCCGAGAACACCCACACGGCGTATCTCCTTTGGGACGGTGAAACGCTGGCAGGCACCGGCGCCGTGAGCTATTTTCAGGTCATGCCCACCGTCCATAACCCCACCGGTTGGAAAGCCTACCTTATAAATCTGTACACCGCACCGCAGTACCGGCGGCAGGGCATTGCGACCCGCATCCTGACCCGGTTGGTGGAGGATGCGCACCGGCGCGGGGTGACGGCCATCTCGCTGGAAGCGACCGCAATGGGCAGGCCGCTGTATGAAAAGTTCGGCTTTGTACCCATGGAACATGAAATGGAACTGCCGGAATAAAACAAAACGCCGCTGACGGCTTTGTGCATCGTCAGCGGCGTTTTGTTTATTGAAAACAGGATTGTGAATGGCAGAATCAGACGTTTGCTTCGCTGTTGTGCTCAGCCTTCTTGTAAGCGGAGAAGGAGTGGAACACGATGTTCAGGCCCAGCACGATCAGCAGCACGGCAAGGATCAGCTGCAGGCCGTTTGCGATGAACACAGCGCCCCAAGTGGTCTCACCGGCAGGGATGGTAACAGAAGCGGCGGTGCTGATGGCCTTGACCATAGCGATCAGGCGCTGCACCAATGCGGTAAAGGTAACGCACAGCATGATGACCAGAGGGGGGAACAGCATCTTGTTGCTGCGGCCGGTCACCTTCAGGAACACGCACAGGGTAGCCAGCACCAGTGCGCTCAGCAGCTGGTTGGCAGAACCGAACAGAGGCCAGATGTTGGCGTAGCCGATCTTGGTCAGGATAAAGCCAAACACCAGCGTGATGAAGGTGGAGAAGTACACATTGCAGAACAGCTTGCGCCAGCCCTCGGCGTGCTCCATGTCGTCCACGCTGAACAGCTCCTGGAAGCTCATGCGGCCAATACGGGCCACGGCATCCAGACTGGTCAGTGCCAGTGCGGAAACACACATGGTCATGAACACGGTAGCAGCGTAGGCGGGCACACCGAACATCTCAAAGAAACCGGCAACGCCGCGGCTGAAGATCTGGAACGGAGTACCGGCAGCAGGGGTACCGTCGGCAGCTGCGGCAGCACCGGCAACGCACAGAGCCAGAACCGCCAACAGGCTTTCAAGGATCATGGCACCGTAGCCGACCTTCAGCATATCCTTCTCGTTCTCAACGGTCTTGGAGGAAGTACCGGAGGAAACAAGGCTGTGGAAACCGGAAACTGCACCGCAGGCCACGGTGACGAACAGGATGGGGAACATGGTGCCCAGCTTTTCGTTGGTAAAGCCGGTGAACACAGGCAGATTCATGGTGGGGTGTGCCACCAGCAGGCCAACCACAGCACCCACAATCATGGCCACGAACATAAAGGTGGTCATGTGGTCACGGGGCTGCTTGAGCAGCCACATGGGCAGCACAGCAGCAAAGAAGATGTACACAAAGGTGATGTAGCTCCAAGCGGCCTTGCCCAGGATCAGGGGCAGGTTTGCGCCGATGACAAAGGACAGCACGATGAACACGATGCTGATAACGCTTTCCTTCCAGCCGGAGAAGCTGAACTTTTTCTGCAGCAGGCCAAAGATAACGGCGAACACCATGAACATGATGGACACCATGCCGGCAGCGCCGTTGGTCTTGGCAGCCTCAACCATTGCGCCGTCTGCGCCGAAGGCATTGAAGGTGCCGGCAACCATGTCCGCAAAAGCGGCAATCACGATGCCGCAGAACAGCCAGCAGAACAGCAGGAACAGCTTGCGGCCGGTCTTGCCGATGTACTTCTCGATCAGCATGCCCATGCTCTTGCCGTCGTTCTTGACGGAAGCGTACAGAGCGCCGAAGTCGGTGACAGCACCGAAGAAGATGCCGCCCAGCAGCACCCACAGCAGCACCGGCAGCCAGCCGAAAGCTGCGGCCTGAATGGCACCGGTGACAGGGCCTGCACCAGCGATGGAGCTGAACTGGTGGGCAAACACCGTCCAGCCATTGGTGGGCACATAGTCCCGGCCATCCTCGTGGACGACAGCCGGAGTCTTGGCTGCGGGGTCGATGCCCCATTTGTTAGCCAGCCAGCGGCCGTAAAGCACATAAGCGCCAAACAGGCACACCGCTGCGATCAATACGATGACCAGCGTATTCATAGTTTTCTACCTCTTTCCTTTTTTCACTCCGCAACAGGTTCGGAACGATAGGATGCCGTCCGGCAAAGCGCTTCCCCGGAGCGTAAAAAACCTTCGTCCTCAGCACATGACCGGGCTTTCCGGCCACACTCCGAAGACGAAGGCTTCTGCTCCCGCCTGCCAGGGCAGGAGCAATACTCCGCGGTACCACTTCGCTTGCTGTGTTAAAACAGCCACTCTCCCACGCATGGTATACTGACCATGCTGCCCGATAACGTGGGCTGGACGGCACCATGCTACTTGGGGGCACAAAACCCGGTTCACACAGGCTGCTCGCAGGCGAGGGTCCTCTGCTCCTGACTGCCGCTTTTTCATCCGAGGAGCGGCTCGCTGAAAGAGGGTGATGCAGAAGATCATGTCCTGTTCCTTGCATTTGCTGAATGATTGTGTCCTACTTTATTCCCGTTTTCATCAATTGTCAATATTTTCGTCACAAGTTCAGAGGATGCGCCAATTCAAGCCATTTTCTGGGAATAATTTTTAGGTGATTTTCTTTCATGTGTGAAGAGAATAAAACTGAATACGCTCTTAATTGAAAACCATTCACTCACAGGTCTTGACTTTCGCACTTTGAAGTGCTAAAGTAGTAGCGTACAGAATATTCCGTGCGGCAGCACCGGCCGCTTTGCCCGCTGCCGCCGCTGTTATAATAAGGAGAAAAACAATGGCTGAAAAAAATTCCAGAAGAAATGAGACGACGGATGCGCTCTTTGATGCCATCCTCAGTCTGGAGAGCCGGGAAGAGTGCTACGCCTTTTTTGAGGATCTGTGCACCGTGAAGGAAATCTCGGATATGGCGCAGCGCCTGCAGGCCGCAAAGCTGCTGCTGGACGGTGCCACCTATGAGCAGATCGTCAAGGCGGTGGAGATCAGTACCGCCACCATCAGCCGCATCAACCGCTGCATCCAGTACGGCTCCGGCGGCTACCGCGACACCATCGAGAAGGTGCGCGCACAGGCAGAAAAGCAGAAACAGCTGTACCCGCCGCAGCATAGGATAGGGCACACGACCGGAAAGGAAGGTTTTGCCCTATGATGATCGATACCCCCTGTGCCCGTTCTCAGTGCCCGGAGATGCCCAAGGTCAGCTTGGATCAGGCTGTTGTGGACCTGATGGAAAGCATTGCCTTGCAGGAAACGGCGCTCAGCCACATTTTGTGTGCAGAAAGCCGGAAGATGCAGAAGGCCATGGATCTGGATGGCCTGGATCTTTGCAAGCTGCTGGAGGTGAACGACTCCGCCACCAATATGGTGCACGCCGTCGCAAACCTTGAACTGGTGCTCAAGGATAAGCTGGAGTTCGTTTCCAACAACCTCTATGTCCCGGGGGACAGCGGCTGCCCATCACCTGCACAGTAGCGCTTTTGCAGGGAACGCTCGCTGCTACAATCTAATCCGTGAAAATGCAATGCCGGGCAGCCCGCAGGCTGCCCGACATTGTTCTGAATCGTTCTGCCGCAAGGGAGGCTGCTGCACAAAACAAGGTGCAGCAGCCTCCCTTTTTATGAAAATCCTGCATAAGAGACAGAAAAATCTTTTGTTGGAATTGCTGATGTATCAAATCTGTGCTATACTATTGGATGTATCACCATGAAAGCGAGGAATAAAACATTGCTGCATTATGATGCGCTCCTATTTGATGTGGACGGGACGCTGATCGATTCGGCCCCCGGTATCATTCATACATTGCAAGAGGTTTTCTGCACCATGGGTGTGGATGTATCCGGCATCAACCTGCGTCGGTATCTGGGCCCGCCGCTGCGCAAAAGCTTCGGCGAGCACTTCACCGACCCGGCGCTGATCGAAAAAGCAACCGACCTTTACCGCACGAGCTACGCGGTGAAGGGCAGCCACGAGTGTGCCGTGTTCCCGGGCGTTCCGCAGATGCTGCAAACCTTGAAGGACGCGGGTTTTCTCCTGTGCACTGCCACCTCCAAGCCCACCAAGGTGGTCACGCCCATTCTGGAAGAGCAGGGGCTGGCACCGTATTTTGATTTTATCGGTGGTGCCTCCATGGACGAGAGCCGGGATACCAAGACCGAGGTCGTGCGTTATGTGCTCAGCCAGCCCGCCTTGCAGGGCAAGCGGGTGCTGATGGTGGGCGACCGCAACGATGATATGCGGGGCGCTGCCGACTGTGGTCTGGATGCTGCCGGTGTGCTGTACGGCTACGGCAGCCGGGAAGAGCTGGAAGCCTTCCATCCAGTGCTGCTGGCTGAAAGCTGCGCCGACCTTACCGACCGGCTGCTGGCAGCCCGGGTATGACAGGAAGTTTCATTCCTTCGGAAGGAGAATGGATAGAATATGAGAAGCAATAACCAGAAGGAGAATCAGGCGCTGACCCCGATGCAGAAGCAGGCGGTGCTGGTGTGCATCGTGTGCGCACTGGCGGCGCTGCTGACCATCGGCATCACCCTTACCATGCTCAAGCGGGGCAAGAACCCGACGGAGCAGCCGGGGGATTCTTCCATTATTACCCCCGCGCCCGCCCCGGAAGGGGAGGAGGATATCTCCGACCACTACCAGATCAACGAGACCTCCAGCGCACTGCTCACCGAGACCGCCGATGCAGGCAATGCCTATCAGGAGCAGACCCTTTTTATCGGCGATTCCAACACGGTGCGTCTGTATGCCAATGGCCTGATCTCGCTGCAGCAGTTCTGTGCCAAGGAGGGCATTGGCACCGGTGCCGCCCTGAACGAAGGCATCGTCACCTTCAAGCGGGACGATAACCGCTACACCATCGCGCAGGCAGTGGCAAAAATGAAGCCCCGCCGTGTGGTCATCATGCTGGGCACCAACGATAACGGCATGAATACCGAGGATTTCATCAGCAACTACACCGCACTGGTGCAGGCCATTCAGGCCAGCTATCCTTATACCGACATCATCGTCAACACGGTGCCGCCGGTCCCGTCCAACCACTCTAATTACCCTAATATGGACCAGACCCGCATTGATGATTTCAATATGGCGCTGCTGACCATGTGCGAGCAGCTGGGCGTCAAGTTCCTCAACTCTGCCGAGGCGCTCAAGGACGCCAACGGCTACGGCAATGTCGATTACTACCAGAGCGGCGATATCCACCTCAAGCCCGCAGGTCTGAAGGTGCTGCTGAAGTATCTGCGCACCCACGCCTATGAGACCGAGGACCGCCGCCCGGATACCAATAACATCCCCACCCGTGCCGAGTATACCGCAAACCCCAGCTCTGCGGTGGAAGCACCCAGCAGCTCGGAGGAAGTCTCTTCCTCGGCCGTTGAGGAGAAAACGGAGTATCAGGCCGGTTACCGTGTAGATAAAACCGGCGGCGGCTCCCTGACCTGCGGCAATGAGAGCGGCAAGTCCCTTACTGTCAAGGTGACCAGCGCCACCCAGAGCGTTACCGTTACCGCTGTGCCGGAGGACGGCTATGTGTTCGTCAAGTGGAGCGATGGTGTGACCAAGCGCACCCGCACCGATACCAATTTTGACCAGAATGTGGATGTAACCGCTGTGTTTGCAGCCGCTTCCATCCAGATCAGCAGCAGCGGCAAGGCTATGCTGGGGGACTCCTACACCTTCAAAGCTGCCCTCAAGGGCAAGTATCTGGATGCTTCCAGCATCCGCTGGTATGTCAATGGCACCGAGGTGACACAGGCTGCCGGCAAGACTTCTGTAAAGGGTGAGGTGGATCCCTCCATGCTGGGCAGCACCTTCCGGGTGTACGCCACTGCCAGCTATAACGACTGCACAGTGACCAGCAATAAGCTGGAGTTTACGGTCAGCGGTGCACCGTCCAGCTCGTCCACCAGCTCCAGCGGCTCTGATGCTTCCTCTAAGGAGGATAAGCCTGCTTCCTCCAAGGAAGAAACGTCCGCCTCCTCCAAGGAGGAAAAACCGGCTTCTTCTAAAGAAGAAAAACCTGCTTCTTCCTCCTCGAACGGCACCTCTGAAAGCACCGGCAGCTCCTCCAAGGCGGAAAAGCCGGCTTCGTCTCCTGCTTCCTCCAAGGAAGAAAAGCCCGTCTCTTCTTCACAGAGCAGCACTTCCTCCAAGGAAGAAACAACTGCTTCCTCTAAGCAGGAACACACAGCTTCCTCCAAGGAAGAACAACCGGCTTCTTCTAAAGAAGAAAAGCCTGCTTCCTCCAAAACGGAGGCAAGCGCCAGCAAGGAAGCTGCCAACTGAGCGCACACTCCGCTCCCGCGCCGCATAGGCTGGCGTGAGAGGAAGGTGGAGCCCTATGTACTGGCAAGCGATGCGCACGCCCGCCCTGCCCGGGGAAAATGACGTGACCGACGGCAGCGTGGACTACTACGACACCGACTGGGAAAACGTGGATAACAGCGCACTGGAGGAAGAAATGCAGAAATGCGGTCTGACGCCCTGCGAGGGAAAGACGACGTGCCCGGACAATACCCCGGCACAAACAGACCTGTCTGCGTATGAAATCGTTTCTGAGTAACGAGAAGCCAGCTCTGCCGGGGGTGGGGCTGGCTTCTCCCTGTTGATACACCAAAGTGGGAAATGCTGAAAAGAAAGTGAGATACTATGGCAAAATACTATTGCATCCTGTTCGATGCGGACAATACGCTGCTCAACTTTGACGCAGCCGAAAACAAGGCGCTGGCCGAAACGCTGGTGAACTACGGCATCGAGCCGGACGCCGAGACCGTGCAGACCTACCGCACCATCAACGAGGAACTGTGGCGGCAGCTGGAAAAAGGCCAGATTCGCCGCGAGAAGCTGTTCGGCGAGCGGTTCAGCCGCTTTTTAAAGACCATCGATGCCGCCGGTGACGGCGTGGAGATGAACCGCTTTTATCTGGAGCAGCTGTCCACCCACCCGGACTTGATGAACGCCGAGGTTTTGGACGTGCTGCGGGAGCTTTCCGAGGTGGCAACGCTGGCTATCGTCAGCAACGGTGCCCAGATGGTGCAGACCCGCCGTCTGGCGGAAAGCGGCGTGATGAACTTTATGGAGGACGTGTTCATCTCTGAGAAAATGGGCTGCGAAAAGCCCAATGCCCGCATCTTTGATGCGGCTCTGCGCGCACTGGGCGTGGAGAATCGGGAGCACGTTCTGATGGTGGGCGACAGCTTGGCCAGCGATATTCAGGGCGGCAGCAACGCCGGGCTGGATACCTGCTGGTATAACCCCAACCACGCCGAGAACCCCGGCAAGGTGATCCCCACCTACGAGATCGCCAGTCTGGAGGAACTGTATCCGCTGGTGATGGAGCAGGAGGAACTGGCCAACGTTGGCCTGAAGAACCGCCGCCACCAGTGCTGAAACCAATGGTGTAACTGAGAAGAACGGATAACGGAACAAATTATGCTGATACATTTGGAAAAACTGGGTAAGACCTTTGGCGAAAAGGTGGTGCTGCACGATGTGACCGCCAGTGTCGAGCGGGAAGATCGCATCGGCATTGTGGGACAGAACGGTGCAGGCAAGACCACTCTGCTCAAGATTCTTACCGGCGAATATCAGGACTACGAGGGCGAGTTCAGCGTGACCCACGGGGTAACACTGGGCTATCTGGAGCAGAACGCAAAGCTGGACGCCACGCTGGATATCTACGGCGAGATGCGCGCCACTTTTGCCCCGGTGCTGGATGCCATGGCGCAGATGCAGATTTTGGAACGCCGCATGGCTGCCCAGCCCGATAACGCCGACCTGCTGGCACAGCACGATGCCCTGCAAAATATTGTGGACGCCGCCGACGGCTACAACATGGACGTGAACATCAAAAAGGTGCTGTCCGGCATGGGTTTTGCACAGGATACATGGCAAAAGAACATTGCAGTGCTCTCCGGCGGTGAGCTGACGCGGCTGCGCTTGGCAAAGCTGCTGCTGGAAAAGCCCGATGTCCTCATTCTGGACGAGCCCACCAACCACTTGGACTTTGCCACCATGGAATGGCTGGAAAATTACCTCAAGGGCTACTCCGGTGCGGTGCTGGTGGTCAGCCACGACCGCTATTTCCTCGATAATGTCTGTACAAAGATCTGGGAGGTGTCCTTCCAGACCATGACCACCTACAAGGGCAACTTCTCGGCCTATCTGCCCCAGAAGGAAGCCGCCGATGTCCTGCGCCAGAAGCAGCACGATGCCGACGTGGCACTGGCTGAAAAGCTGCAGGACTATGTGGACCGCAACCTTGTGCGCGCCTCCACCACCAAAATGGCACAGAGCCGCCGCAAGCAGCTGGAAAAGCTGGAGATCACCGAGGCGCCCAAGGACGAGACCAACCAGCTGAAGTTCCGCTTTGAATATGACGTAGAACCGTGGAATGAGCTGGTGATGCTGAAAAATCTCAGCATCAAGATCGGGGAGCGTACCCTGCTGGAACCCTTTACCTATACGGTCTGCCGCGGGCAGCGGCTTATCATTGCCGGCCCCAACGGTGCGGGCAAATCCACCCTGATGCAGGTGCTGGACGGCAAGCGCCGCCCCTCCGGCGGCATGGTGCGCCTTGGCACCGGCGCACGGCCCAGCATCTTCGCCCAGCAGCAGAACCGCATCGGCGCGGGCCGCGTCATCGACGTCATCTGGAACAAGTACCCCCGGATGACCGAGCTGGAAGTCCGCAGCCATCTGGCAAAGCTGGGCTTCCGGGGCGAGACGGTCTTCAAGCCCTGCGAGGCCCTGTCCGGCGGCGAGCTGGCCCGACTGCGCTTTGCAGAGATCGTGCTGGAGCGCCCGAACCTGCTGTTCCTCGACGAGCCTACCAACCATCTGGACATCTACACCCGCGAGAACCTGACCGAGGCGCTGATGGCCTACACTGGCACGCTGCTCCTCGTCACCCATGACCGCCACCTGATGAACAGTCTGGCCTGCCCCATCCTCTACCTCGAGGACGGCAAGGCGGTCATCTACCCCAGCTATAACGCCCTGATGGGCCGTGCCGCTCCCGCCCCCGTGGCCGAGAAGAGCAGCGAACCCGCCAAGGCGGGCTACGGCAAAGAGCAGCGCCGCCGCCGGGCCGAGCTGCGCGCAAAGATCAAAGCCTGCGAGGACGAGATGGAAGCCTGCGGCGCCCGCGAAGTGGAGCTGGAAAACGAGATCAACTCGCCGGAAGTCTACAACGACCCCCAGCTTTTGCGGGAAAAGAGCGACGAGCTCAGCGACCTGCGCTTCCATCAGGACGAGCTTTTTGCCGCATGGGAAGCCGCCGTCGAGGAGCAGGAGCAGTACGAGCAGACCGCCGGCGGCGAAGAATGACCGATGCAGCAAAGGGGGAGAGCCGATGGCAAACCGAAACCATGACCCGAAGAAAACACACGAGATCGCACTTTCCGGCCTGCTGTTCGCGCTGGCGATGGCTCTTTCCTTCATCGAAGGCACACTGGTCATCCCGGGCCTTGCGCCGGGCATGAAGCTGGGCCTTGCGAATATCGTAGTGATGTATGCACTGTTTTTCATGGGGGCGCGGCAGGCGCTCTATCTCGACCTGCTCAAGGCGCTGTTCGTCTTTCTCGTCTCCGGCTGGACGGCAGGCTTCCTCTCGCTCTGCGGCGGACTGCTGTCCCTGCTGGTGATGTGGGTGCTCTACTACAAGCTCCCGTTCCGGCCCACATGGTTCATCCTGTCGGTCTGCGGCGCACTGTCCCACAACATCGGCCAGCTGCTTGGCGCGGGGCTCATCCTGTCCTCGGCCATGTCGCTGTACTATGCGCCGGTGATGCTGGTGCTGGGCCTTGTCATGGGCGCCCTCACGTCGCTGACCCTTCGGGCCATCCTGCCCGCACTGGGCAGACTGGGCTACAACACCCGGGAAAAGCGCTGAACGGTTGCATCTGCAAACATTTTTCGCTATAATAAAATGATAGATTTGATATGACCCTACAAAAAAGCCGCCCTTATGGATGACTCGCATCCGAGGGACGGCTGGGAGGTTTTGTACTATGTCTGAAAAAGTTACGGTCAAGGTGGAGCGGAGCGTCCTCCACCTTCCGGCCATCGCCCTGCGCGGGCTGGTGGTCTTCCCCAACAATCTGCTCCACTTCGAGGTGGGCCGCGAGAAGAGCATCGCCGCCGTGGAGTGGGCCGTCAGCAACAACTCTGACGTCTTCCTCGTGGCACAGAAAGAGATGAAGGTCGAGGACCCCAAGGCCGTCGACCTCTATACTTACGGCGTCGTGGCCGAGGTCAAGCAGGTGATGCGGGTGTCGGACGACCTCGTCCGCATCCTGGTCGAAGGCAAATACCGCGCCAGACTCTCCGAGATGGAGGACGACGGCAGCTTCCTGCTGGCCACCGTCCGCCCGGCCCCGGTCAAGATGGCGAAGCCCGAGGAACTGCCTGAGGCGGACGTCCTCGTCCGCAACGTCAAAAAGAGCTTTGACGACCTGCTGGCTCTGAACCCCCACATCGGCAAGGACGTGGTGTTTGCCATCACCACCAGCACCGACGCCGCCTTCCTGTCCGAGTACATCCCGGCCAACCTCCTGTTCCGCTTCGAGGATAAGCAGGCCATTCTGGACGAAGGCACCCTGATGGGCCGTCTGCATCTGCTCATCGAGAAGATGCACCGGGAGCGCCGGATGCTCGAGATCGATAAGGAGATCGCCCAGAAGGTAGACGAGGCGATGGACAAGAACCAGCGCGACTACTACCTCCACGAGCAGCTCCATATGATCAGCGAGGAGCTGGGCGAGGACGACGATACCACCGCCGAGGCCGAGGAGTACCGCCGGAAGATCACGGCCCTCCATCTGGACGAGGACCGGGAAAAGAAGCTTCTCAAAGAGGTGGACCGCCTCTCCAAAATGCAGAGCAGCAATCAGGAAGGCACGGTCATCCGCACCTATCTGGACACCTGCCTCGACCTGCCCTGGAACACCTTCACCGAGGACGATCTGGACATCGCCAAGGCCCAGCGCGTGCTGGACCGGGACCATTACGGCCTGAAGAAGGTCAAGGACCGCATCCTCGAGGTGCTGGCCGTCCGCAAACTGGCCCCCGACGTGAAAGGCCAGATCATCTGCCTCGTCGGCCCTCCGGGTGTCGGCAAGACCAGCATCGCCCGCTCCATCGCCGAGAGCCTGAACCGCAAGTATGTCCGCATCAGCCTCGGCGGCGTGCGGGATGAGGCCGAGATCCGCGGCCACCGCCGCACCTACATCGGCGCGATGCCCGGCAAGATCATCTCCGCCATGATCTCTGCCAAGAGCTCGAACCCCCTGATGCTTCTGGACGAGATCGACAAGCTGGCAGGCGACTTCCGGGGCGACCCAGCGGCCGCTCTGCTGGAAGCCCTCGACCCCGAGCAGAACAGCACCTTCAACGACCATTTCATCGATATGCCGTTTGATTTGAGCCATGTGCTCTTCATCACCACGGCCAACGACCTCAGCGCCATCCCCGGCCCGCTGCGCGACCGCATGGACGTCATCGAGCTGCCCAGCTACACCCGGGTGGAAAAGTACAACATCGCCCGGAAGCATCTGGTCCCCAAGCAGCTGGGCTCCTGCGGCCTGACCGGCAAGGTCACCTTCTCCCAGAGCGCCCTCTACGGCATCATCGACGGCTACACCCGCGAGGCCGGCGTCCGCAATCTGGAGCGCACCATCACCAGCGTCCTGCGCAAGTGCGCCCGGAAAATTGCTTCCGGCGAGGCGGAGAATGTCTCCGTCACCGGCACCGGCCTCGAAAAGCTGCTGGGACCCCGCATGGTCAAGCCCGAGTTCCTCAACCGCACCAACGCCATCGGCATCGCCAACGGTCTGGCATGGACCAGCATCGGCGGCGAGACCCTGCCCATCGAGGTGCAGGTCATCGACAACGGCAGCGGCAAGATCACCGTCACCGGTTCTCTGGGCGACGTGATGAAGGAGAGCGCCCAGCTGGCCATCACCTATGCCCGCGTCCATGCCGCAGAGTACGGCATCGACTCCGAGCGCCTCAAGAAGTGCGACCTGCACATCCACGCCCCGGAGGGTGCAGTCCCCAAAGACGGCCCCTCTGCCGGCGTCACCCTGACCACGGCCCTCATCTCCTGCCTGTCCGGCATCCCGGTGCGGGGCGATGTGGCCATGACCGGCGAGATCACCCTCCACGGCAATGTGCTGCCCATCGGCGGCCTCCGTGAGAAGAGCATGGCCGCTTACCGCGAGGGGATGAAGACCGTCCTCATCCCGAAGGACAACCTGTCCGATCTGTACGAGGTGGACGACGAGGTCAAGAAGAACATCGAGTTCCTGCCCATGTCCAACCTGTCGCAGGTCCTCGCCGCAGCCCTCCTCAAGCCCAAGACGGTGTCTGCGGGCCACCCCCGCACCAGGAAGGTAAAGCCCGCTGAGGCTGCGGCTCTGCCGCAGACGGCTGAAAAGCCGCAGCCGGGCGCGGTCTGCTGAGGGAAAAGAACTCCTTCCACCGCTGACGCGGTCCCCCTCCCTCAAGGAGGGAGGCTTTGGCATACCGGAAAGCTTTTCCTCTTCGCTAGAGGCTCCCTCACTGAGGGAGCTGGCATCGCGTAAGCGATGACTGAAGGAGTTGGGATAGATGGCATTTATCAAAGAAAGGAAAGCTCCATGAACTATAACAAAGCGGATTTCATTGCAAGCTACGGCATTTCCAGCCAGCTGCCCGAGAGCGACCGCCCGGAGCTGAGCTTCTCCGGCCGCTCCAACGTGGGCAAATCCAGCCTCATCAATAAGCTCTGCAACCGCAAAAATCTCGCCCGCGTGTCCAGCACGCCGGGCAAGACGGCTACCATCAACTTCTACGCGGTGGATGACTGCTACTTTGTGGACCTGCCCGGCTACGGCTACGCCAAGGTCTCCAACGCCGAGCGCGAACGCTGGGACGAGTTGATCAATACCTATTTCGAGGACGACCGCAGCGTCTGCCTGCTGGTGCAATTGCTGGACAGCCGCCACGCTCCCAGTGCCGACGACGTGCAGATGCTGGAGTATTTGCACTACCACCGTATCCCGTTTGTGGCCGCCCTGACGAAGGGCGATAAGCTGAAAAAGAGCGAGATGGCTGCCCGCCAGGCTGAGTTTGAGGAGATCTGTGCGCCCTACGGCTGCCAGAAAGTCATCCTGACCAGTGCCGAGAATGGCCTGGGCATGGAAGAACTGCGCGCTTTGCTGGAAGCCGCCGCAGCAACGGAGTGACCCATGGCCTACAACGAATTTGCCTATTTTTATGATGAACTCAACAGCGAGGCCGACTACGACGCCCTTTACCGCTATGTCACCGACGAACTGGCGGCCCACGGTATCCGCGACGGCATCCTCGCCGACCTGGGCTGCGGTACCGGCGATTTGACCCTGATGCTGGCCCAGGCGGGCTATGACGTCATCGGCATCGACCGCTCCGAAGAGATGCTCAGCGTCCTGCGGGACAAAGCCGATGCCCTTGGCCTGCCGCTGACCAACCCCATGCTGCTGTGCCAGGACCTTTTGCAGCTGGACCTGTACGGGACCATCCGCGCCGCGGTTTCCACTTTCGATACCTATAACCACATCGGTCCGCTGGAAAACTTTGAAAAGGCCATCGCAAAAGCCGCGTTCTTTATGGAGAAGGACGGCGTTTTTGTGTTTGACCTGAACACACCCTATAAGCATGAAAAAGTGCTTTCTGGCCAGACTTTTGATTTTGATGAGGATGACGCCGCCTGCCGCTGGAGCAACCGCTATGACCCACAGACAGGTCGCGTGGACCTCAGCATTGATATCCACTATAAAGATACCGGGGAAGACTTCCATGAATCTTTCTCGGAATACAGCTACCCGCTTGATACCGTCAAAGCGCTGCTAACCAGATACGGCTTTGACCCGGTCAAAATTGCCGATGGCGAAAGCTTTGGCCCTGTCCGGCCGGACAGCCAGCGCTGGATCATCACGGCAGTCAAGCAGTATACACAGGAAGCAGACGGCACCCCGGCCTAACCGCCGCACCCCTGCTTCGGGAGGTCATTGATTCTATGTGTGAAACAAAAAATGAAAACAGCAGCAATCTGCTGCGCGGCATTTCGGAAAACGGCGGTATCCTGTTCTATGGCATTGATTCCACCGCCGTTGTGCGCCGAATGGAGCAGCTGCACAAAACCAGCGCCGTTACCACCGCAGCCCTGGGCCGCCTGCTGACCGGTGTTGCCATGATGGGCCAGATGCTCAAATCGGATTCTGATTCTGTCACCGTACAGATCAAGGGCGGCGGCCCGGCGGGCCGTATTCTGGCCGTTTCCAACGGCGCGGGCGATGTAAAAGGCTATGTCGAAAACTCCATCGTGGAGCTGCCCCCGCGCGCGGACGGCCACCTGAACGTCGGCGCTGCCGTGGGTAAGGATGGCACGCTGGATGTGATCCGCGACCTTGGTATGCGGGAACCCTATATCGGCCAGGTGCCGCTGGTTTCCGGTGAGATTGCCGAGGATATCACCAACTATTTTGCCATCAGTGAGCAGACACCAACGGTCTGCGCGCTGGGCGTTCTGGTCAACCCGGACCTGAGCGTTTCAGCAGCCGGAGGTTACCTGCTTCAGCTGCTGCCGGGAGCCGGTGAGGACACTATCAGCCGTGTGGAGGAAAACATCAAAAAGCTGCCGCCGGT
>OGHF01001166.1_pt1 | contig 16275 bp, 19 predicted proteins | sample 1571481 | NCBI WGS metagenome assembly OGHF01 (sample SAMEA2581952, study PRJEB24529) | metagenome | biome: Human gut stool | place: China | collected 2011
TGTTGTCGTGCACCTCCTTTGTGAGCAGGGGCATTGCAATCAAGGAAACGGAAGAAGCAACAGAGGAATAAAAACCGTGAAAAGGGTGGAAAAATTTCTGCCCTTTTCTTTTTTACACGAAAAGACAAAACTTCCTCTTGACTTTTTCGCAAAAATGTAAGAAAATAGCTATGTTATACATCTGTCGGTGCGTGGCCCAGCTTGGTAGGGCGCAGCGTTCGGGTCGCTGAGGTCGTGGGTTCAAATCCCGTCGCACCGATAGGAGACTGCTTTGTTGGAATAAAATTTCAATGAAGCAGTCTTTTTTAATTTTCTCTTAAATAAGTTGTTTCCGGCAGGCAATTCGATTATAATGTAACGATGGAATAAAGCGTACAAACAGGAAAGGAGTTTCTGATAAAATGGTAACAGAAATTTTAAAGGCCATATTCTTTGGCATTGTGGAGGGCATTACGGAATGGCTGCCCATTTCCTCTACGGGACACATGATTCTGCTGAATGAATTTGTGAAGCTGCAGGTTTCGGATGAATTTTATAAGCTGTTTGAGGTTGTCATTCAGCTTGGTGCCATTCTGGCGGTTATCCTGCTGTTCTTCCATAAGTTGAATCCCTTCTCGCCAAGCAAGAGCGCGCCGCAGAAGCGGAACACATGGCGGCTGTGGTTCAAGGTGGTGCTTGCGGTGATTCCTTCCGCGGTGATCGGGCTGCCATTGGATGACTGGATGGATGCACATTTTTACAATTATGTTGTGGTTGCCATCACTTTGATTGTTTACGGGATTGCGTTTTTGTTTGTGGAGCGAGAAAACAGCCACCGCAGAGCCTACGCAAATTCGGTGTATGATATTGATTTGAAAACTGAAACGGATTCTATATTAAAATTATCCTCTTTGCTTGATGATAAGAAAAAAATTACAACTGTTCGATTTTTATTTTCCCATAAAAAACAAATTTTACACAACCATTTCTTCATAATTTTCAACTTCCAGTTTATGGCATCAAAAATAAAACTCATCAATAATTTGGACAATAAGCAATATTCTCAAATTGTTCTCAAAATTTCCCAGTCCATTATGAGCATTTTAAGAATATTGACATCTATAAATGGCACAAGATTTGATAAATTAGTTCTTTTTTGTAAATACTCTTCCATTTTGCATTTAATCCGATCCCACGAAACAAAGGCACCATCATCGGTTTTACAGTAATATTTCTATCCGAAGCATATTCCGCTTCAGGCAAAAAGATCAAACAACGATCAGGAAGATAATATATTTCGGAACATTCTCTCGGATAACTGCGATTTTTACGATAAGTCTATACATTACCAGAACCACTATCTTCTGAACGTGTTCTCATCCGTATCAAATTTTCCGATGACTAATATTCAAAATCCGATATAGCAAGAGAGCCTGTTTTTCCATTACTTTTCATGTATACTATTTTAACACAATAATTATCAACCAAAGGGAAAAAATCAATAGCTACGATTTCAAATTCATCTCCTTGAAGTGTTTCCACCGCTTCGCTCAATTTTTTCTTCAATTCTGCAATGTCAGAAATAATTTTAACCCCATTCGGAGCTATAAGATTCAATGAAGATTCTGCCTCCGTTACCCTTCTCTGTACTGAAACATCTTCATTTTCACTACAAGAAACACAAAACATTCCCAGGGAGGATTTCGATATGAGTGCAAAGTTTTACATCTGTGACCACTGTGGTAACCTCATCACCACGCTCCACGATGCAGGCGTTCCGATGCTCTGCTGCGGCGAAAAGATGCGGGAACTGATCCCCAATACCGTGGAAGCCAGCGGAGAAAAGCATTTGCCGGTGGCCGAACGTTCCGGCAGCACCCTCACCGTCACGGTGGGCGCGGTGGAGCATCCGATGGTGGATGTCCACCATATCCAGTGGCTCTATGTGGAAACGGCGCAGGGCGGCCACATCCGTTATCTCCATCCGGACGAGGCACCCAGAGCGGTTTTTGAGCTGGGCGACGAGACACCGGTGGCGGTCTATGCCTACTGCAATCTGCATGGCCTGTGGACGACAAAACTCTGATAAAACAATAAGTCCCCTCCGCGCAGATACCCGGAAAGCGAGGTCCGGGTCTGCACGGAGGGGACGATTTTGTTATAGCAGAACTTCTTTGGTCTGTTCGATTTCAACAGGGCACTCTGCAAGCAGGCCGGAATGCTGCCGGTACGCATCCGGTTCCATCCGCCATGCGATCCCGCAGCCGGCAGAAAGTTCCCGCGGAACAGGGATCAGCCTGCCGGGAATCCCGTTCTGTTTGCAAAAGGCTTCCAGTTCCATGACCGCAGAAGTAGTGTAGAATGTCAAAACCTGATAGGGCTTTTTTGCTCTCATACGCTGCCGTTATGCCTGAAAGGTGATCTCAAAACAGCCATCCGCCCGCGTGGTCGTCTGACCGTCCTTGTGTTCATATTCCAGCATTTTTTCAATGTTTTTGCGGGTGTGCGCTTCATCACCGAGAACGCGGATCATCTCGCCCGGATGCTCTTCCATCGCATCCATCGTCAGCAACACCGGTTCAGGGCAGGAAAGGCCGCGAACGTCCACTTCAACAAATTTAGCCATTGTGCTTTCTCCTTTTTCAGATCACTTTGCCTCTTTTTTCCGGCGCAGGTTGGTTGCTGCAATCACAAACAACAGTACAATGCAAACGATGACTGCAATCTTGCCGGGTATGGCCGGGCCGCCGGGAACAGCGGCATCGGTCGCTGTGGCAGCTTTGGCGGCGCTGCCGACCAGATTAAAATTGTGTGCAAAAGCGGCACCCAGAAGCATACCGAGGAACGTTACCGCGCTGTCGGAGGAACCCTGCCCTGCAAGGATCAGCTGACGCAGCGGGCAGCCACCGGCCAATACCGCTGCAAAACCGACAACGTACATGCCAAGGATGTTCCACAGATGCTGCGAATGTGCAATGGGCTGGCCGGAGAAGCTCAGATGGAAATTGCCGGTGGCAATGTTATAAATGGTCATGACCGCAAACAGCGCGGCAATAATGCTGAGCAGGTCGAAATTCTTCATCAGGATCACATCGCGGATGCTTCCGGCAAAGCACATACGGCTTTTCTGTGCGAGGGCACCGATGACCAATGCGACCACCAGTGCCAGCAGCAGCGGAGCGTGCTTGCTGCCGGGGCCTTCCGTGCTTGCCGCATAAGCACCCGTTGCCACACCAATCACCAGCAGAGCAGCCAGCAGAACCGGCAGCACCGCACCGCTGAGCGACTTGGTTTCATAGGCTCTTCCCAGAGAAAAGCCTTTTTTCAAGAAGCAGGAGCCAGTGGCGACACCGCCAGCAAAGCCGATGAGCGCCACATACGCATTCAGGTCACCGGCAGACATCCGTAGCACCATGCGCAGCGGGCAGCCCAGAAAGACCAGTGCACCGATCATCATAACGGCACCCAGCAGAAAACGCACCATCGGCGCAGAACCGGCGGTAGAGCGATACTCTTTGGTTGCCATGGAAATCAGGAACGAGCCGCAGACAAAGCCGACGATCTCAGGGCGGAAATACTGAACGGGTGCAGCGGTGTGCAGTTTGAGCGCGCCTGCCGCGTCGCGGATGAAACAGGCCACGCAGATTGCCATGTTGGCCGGGTTGCCAGACATGGCCAGAAGCATGACCAGAAATCCGATGACCACACCGGACAAGGCCAGCTTCCATGTTTTGTCGAATAATTTCATGATTGCCTCCTTTTTTAGCGGGTAAACTTTACCAGTTCAGTATAACACACACGATTTTTCAGGTGAAATTGATTTTATTGATAATCCGTATGTACTTATTGATGTAATCAATGAACTGGATTATAATAGAAGAAAAAAGCCTTTTCAGCACAAAAAGGAGCGCAGCATGGATATCCGCCAACTGGAAGCCTTTGTGTATACCGTAAAATACCAGAGTTTTTCCCTTGCGGCTCAAAAGCTTTATCTTTCGCAGCCGACCGTCAGTTCGCATATCAACAATCTGGAAAAAGAACTTCATACGCAGCTTTTGAAGCGAACGACCAAGAGTTTGTCGGTCACGCCCGCAGGGCAGACCCTTTACAACTACGCAGCCGAGATCCTGAATCTCCAGCAGAAAGCGATTCTGGAACTTTCCGATAAAAATCAGAAGCTGCTGCACATCGGTGTTTCCTCCGTTCCGTCCCTCTATCTTCTGCCGGAACTGCTGTCGGCGTACCATCAGGAAATTCCGGATGTCCGCTTCCGTACCAGCTGCTCGGACAGTCTGGATGTCATTCGGAAAGTAACAGATGGAACCTGCGATATCGGGCTGGTCGGCACGAAAATTTCGGATACGCCCTGCCGCTTTCTGCCGGTCACTTCGGATGAACTTGTGATCGCGGCCCCGGCTACACCGCATTTTCAGGCTTGTCTGGAATTGAAAGATCCGGTTTCCATGCTGCTGAAAGAACCGTTTCTCCTGCGGGAGGATACTTCGGGGACAAAACAGGAAACGCTCTATTATCTGAAAAACCGGGGGCTTTCGCTGGACGATCTGAATGTGATCGCTGTGATGGATGATGCCGCTTCGCTGATCCGCTGCATCACACTGGGGATGGGCATCTCCATCCTTTCCCGCGCAACGGTTCAGAACGATGCACAGCTTGGAAAGCTGTTGATCATTCCTCTGGAACAGTCGGCTTTCTTGCGGAAACTCTATATCGTGTATTCTTCCACACAGTTTATGTCGGAACCGACGGCGCACTTTTTTGCGTTTATGAAGCAGTTCTATGCCATTTCCTGAAAAAGGAACCGATGGCTCCCGGCCTGTGGATGACAAAACTCTGATAAAACGAAACGTCCCTTCCGCGCAGATACCCGGAACGTGAGATCCGGGCCTGCACGGAGGGGACTGCTTTTGTTTCAGAGCTGTCACAGACATTTGCCGCAATTGCTGCAGCCGTTGCAGATGAGTCTGCTGCCGCAGCAAAACCGTCATATGTTAAATAGGTCTGGCGGTTTTGTAATATCAGTTAAAATTGAAGATTTAGAAACATTTCAAAAGAAGCTAAACTCCAACTGTCTGCGAAAAGATGAGATTATCGAATGAAGTTAATAAAAATCAGTCTATTTCTGTGGTGAAATATAACCAATAAGAGCAGCTACTTTTCCGTTCTTGGATAAAAGAGCAACTTTATTATCAAGCCTAAGCAACTCTTCATAAGCTTCCAATTCGCATTCGCTTAAAATATCCTTGTTGAACGAGTATTCAATTTTATATGGAGAGATATCCTTCCCTTTGTTGCTTGAATCGAACAACTCGAAAATTTGATTTGTTGACAACTCGCTTGCTCGAAAATACGAGAAAAAATTTTGAATTTTTCTCATTTTCAAATTACTCCTTTTCAACAATAACAGGGGCATTCTCCAAAACGCAGTAATCCGTGGTTAATATCCAATAATGTTAATCAAATCCATGAAAAAGAGCCACCACGATATTGCCAAGCCACTCACACTGATGGATAAAATCAATTTATAATCTTTCAGTTTATCCGTGTTAGTAGAATGCACCATATCAACAATTTTGCAAATCAGGAGAATGCCAAAAGCTATAGATGAAACTAAGCAACCAAACAAATATAACATTAGGCAACAATCCCTCCTTGGACATTATATCTAAATATAAGCGATTTCTCAGAACTTGATGACGACCGGCTCATGAGTGAAGGCGTAGATGGTGGCGACACCGTTCTTGAAGTAGAACACCTCAGCGTTGCCGTCATCTGCGGCGTACATCTTTTTCAGGCTGGGGTAAGCGTCCAGCATGGACTGCCGTGCCTCGATGCGGTCATCCTCGACCAGTTCGCCAGCAACGCGAATCCACTCGCCGCCCTTGAAAGCGCAAAGCTCGGCTTTCGGGTTGGCGTGCAGCTGCTTGGAAACATCCTTCTTCTTGCCGGTCTGGATGTACAGCTTGCCCTCAAAAATGTGCGCCGTACCAAAGGGGCGAACTCTCGGCTGGTCGCCTTCCACGGTTGCCAGATAGTAGGTCTCGGCTTCTTTCAGGAACTTGTCGGGGCAAGGCCCCTCCATCTTGCTACGCAAGACCGTTCTGTCGCTTAAAAGCCCCACTGGGGCTTTCATTGCTGCGCTACGCTTCGCAAACGCGAACTTTTGAAAACATGCCACTTTCGGCAGCTTGCAAGAAAACACAAGGGGAACTCTGGTAAAAAGAGAGAGGGCTGGACGGTGCCAGCCCTCTTGACAAGTTTTTTAAATCAGAAACAGGTTATCGTACCATGCTCTCAAACCGTTTCTGCAAGCGTTCAAACATTTCGTCACCCACGGTCAGAAAGGTTCGCAGCGACCGCAAATTCAAACGGTGATTCGGCATGAGTTTCAATTCGGTATGTTGAACATCTGATGCATCTGTGAACACTGGCCGACCGCATAGTATTATTCTACTTTTATCATACGGTAGCCCACACCAATATGTGTTTGGATGTATTGCGGGGACTCCTCTGTTGGCTCCAGCTTTTTCCGCAGTGTTGCCATAAATACCCGCAGGGAAGCCACATCGTTATCCCAACTGCGGCCCCAGATATTTTGTGTGATAAAGGTATGGGTCAGTACCTTGCCGACATTCTTGGACAGCAGGCACAACAGCTTATACTCCATGGGTGTCAGGTGAAGTTCGTTTTCATCCAGATAAGCGCATCCCCCGGCATAATCCACTTTCAACTTACCATTCACAAATACAGAACTGGAGGTTACCATTTCCGTCGTCATCAGGGCGAGTCTGCGCTGCGTCACCCTGAGTCGGGCCAATAATTCTTCAACAGAAAAAGGTTTTGTCAGATAATCGTCAGCTCCGGCATCCAATGCATGAATCTTGTCATTGTCTTCACTTCTGGCGCTAATTACAATGATGGGGGTATTGGACCAGGAGCGTACCGTTTGAATGACTTGAACGCCATCCATATCCGGCAAGCCCAAATCCAGCAAGATGATTTCAGGATTGTGCGATGTGGTCTCCATAATGGCTGTCGAGCCACTGGGCGCTACCACATAACGATAATCATTTGTTTTCAATGTGGTTGTAATGAGATTTCGTATAGATGGATCATCCTCAACCACTAATATCAAAGGTTTATTCATGAAGTTCTACCTTCCCGGCGGGTAATGTAAATGTGAACACAGTGCCATTTGGCTGATTGTCTGATACGGAAATCGTGCCGCCGTGGGCGGTCACAATGGACTTACAGAGGGACAGCCTCAATCCAAGGCTTCTGCGGCTGTCGACCACTTTATTGGCCCCACTATAAAACATATCGAAAATACGGGGTTTCTGCTCATCGGGAATCCCAGGGCCGTTGTCGGAAACGGAAACCGTGACCCATTGCTCTTTTTGATCGGTATGTATTTCAATTACTGAACCGACAGGGGTATATTTGATGGCGTTGTCAACCAAATTGATAATCACCTGAACGATCAGCTTCGCATCAATGTGGGCAAGGATAAAGTCATTCCCGCTGGTCACACGAATGGTGTGTTCTTTACTCTTTCTGTTGATGTGCTTCAGTGCTTCAGAAACGACCTCATCCATGAGTTCGATACTCCGAGTTAGATTGACCTGTCCGCCCTCAATTCGTGTGACTGCCAACAGGTTTTCAACGAGATTGATCAGCCACATGGAATCGTCATAAATATCGGTAAAGGTCTGCTCCCGCAATGCATCATCCATCTTTTTATAATTTGCAAGCAAATTGTCTGCGCTGCCAGAAATCGCTGTCAAAGGGGTTCGAAGATCATGAGAGATTGCCCGCAGCAGGTTAGCACGAAGCTGTTCATTTTGCGCCAGAACAGCCGCTTCCTCTTTTTCTTTGGCGTTTTTGATGTTTTCAAGTGCCAAAGCGCACTCGCCCAGAATAGAGAGGAGTACGCTGTTTTCGAAAGAGTCCAGCGGAATACCGTTCACTGCAATACCAGCCACTCCATATACATGCTGGTTGACCCGAATCGCAAGGTATAAACACTTTGCACTGGATAATGTATCTGTTGTGGCACCGGCGTGTTTATTGTTTCGGAAGACCCAATCGGCGACTGCTTTCTCGTTCTCAGAAATTAAATCTTCCTGAATGCTATTAACAGCACGAAAAACGTTAGGGGTGGCAAGTTCTTTACCATCAGACAGGTAGACGACAATATCTTTTTTCAGCAGCTTCATGAGCTGCCCTGCCGTAGCGGTGATTACCGCATTCTCATCCTGATCTTTTTGCAGAAGCTGGTTGGTTTCAAAAAGAATCTTTGTACGGTAAGCTGTATGGGCAGATTGTTTCGCATTTTCTTTCAGTCGGGTAGCGAGAGATCCGGAAAGCAGTGTTACTATAAACATAATGGTAAAGGTAACAATATAGTTCGGATCGTCAAAATGGAATGTCAGTCTCGGAGTGGTAAAAAAGAAATTGAAAACCAGCACACTGACAACCGAGGTCAGAATCCCGCACAGTCGGTTGGTTGTGATTACAGCGGCCACAAGTACGCCTAATATGTAAACTGCGATAATATTACTCTCCGTGAACCCAAGAGCGTCAAAGCCACAGCCAATCAGTGTAGCTACCAGCAATACGACTATACTCTTCAGAACATCACGCAGGGGCATCGCATCTGCCTGCGCCTTACTCTTTTTTTCCTGATAGCTGGTTCCTGTGCTGGCATCCGGTATCACATGAATATCCAGATTAGGTGCGCTGGAAATCAGGCGTTCCGTCAAGGTGGGCTTGCTGAAAATATTCTTTCGTGCAATGGTACTTCGTCCAATTACGATTTTTGAGATGCCGGAAAGACGGGCAAATTCCGCAATCTGATAAGGCACGTCATCGCCATAACTTGTCTCAATCGCAGCGCCAAGTTGCTGGGCCAGACGCTTATTATCCTGCAAACGCTTTTTATCATCGTCACTCATCGCCGCTGTATTTGGCGTTTCCACATAAAGAGCGGTAAATGTTCCCCGAAAGGCTCTTGCCATCCTTGCAGCAGTCCGAATGATTTTTGCGTTGGATGGCGACGAGGAAAGACATGCCAGAATGCGCTCGTCTGTATGGTAATCGCCTCGGCTCTGTACTCTGGCGCTTTCCGTCAGCAAGTTCACCCGGTCAGCGCACCGACGGAGGGCGATTTCCCGCAATGCGGTGAGATTTTCCAGCGTGAAAAAATTAACTGTTGCCCGCTGCGCCTGATCTTCCCGGTACACATTTCCACTTGCCAGTCGTTCCAGCAACTCCGCAGGCTCAATATCCACCAGTTCTACCTGATCTGCTTGATCAAAGGTGGAATCCGGAATGCGCTCCCGCACAAGAATTCCGGTGATAGAGGCCACTGTATCGTTGAGACTCTCGATATGTTGGACATTTACAGTCGTATAGACATCAATTCCAGTATTTAGCAGTTCCTGAATATCCTGATACCGCTTCGTGTGCCGACTGCTTTCGGCGTTGGTATGGGCCAACTCATCCACCAGTATGAGCTGGGGATTTCGCTTGAGCGCAGCATCAAGATCAAATTCACGAAGGGTCATTCCTTCGTAAGCAACTTGTTTCACAGGAAGCTGCTCCAAGCCGTCCAGAAGTGCCATCGTCTGGGGTCGGGCATGGGGTTCTATGTATCCAGCAACCACATCGATGCCACGCTCCTTAGCCTGATGAGCCGCCTGAAGCATGGCATAGGTCTTTCCGACACCTGCGGCATAACCGAAAAAGATTTTGAGTTTTCCACTTTTCTTAGTGGATGCATCGTTACGGATCGCATGAAGAAGCTGATCCGGATCTTGTCTTGGCAGTTCCATTTTAACCCTCCTATCAAAGAAATCTTCCGACCGGAAATCATTGCAAAGGATGCGGCTATGGTAATTATAAATCAAAGGGAGTAAAAAAAAGGTAAAAGAGAATGCGTATCTGCATTAAAATCGTCTAAAGATGCAGGACTTATTCTTTTTTATCACGAGCTTGTGCCAGAAATTCAATCAGCCGTTTCCTTGTCAGAATCCCGCATAGAGCATTCCGGCCATCAACGATGGGGACAAAATTCTGATTCAGCATTGAAGTTACAACCTGCTCGGAATCTGCATCTATTTGTAACGCAGGGCAAAAATCTCTGCGAACAATGCTGCCAAGTCGGTATCCCTCCTGTACTTTCAAGTCTGTTGTCTGGCAAGCAAGAAGGTGGCGGAGGAAATCTCCCTCCGTCACGCTTCCAATATACTGTTCCTGATCATTCAGTACCGGGACAGCGGTATAGCCATGTACCATAAACCGTTCCAATCCCTGACGAATCGTATCCTTTTCATAAAGAAATACAGTGGAGATTTTGGGAATCATGATTTTAGCGATGTTCATTTCACCCCTCCAGAATACCGTCCAGCATCAGATTGACTTCCAGCACATTGACAGTCTCTTCACCAAAGATGCCAAGGAATCGTCCGTCGGTGCAGTTTTGAATGATCTCACGCACTTCATCTTCGGTCATATCATTTGCCTTTGCAATGCGTGCTACCTGATATTCCGCTGCTGCCGGGGAAATATGGGGATCAAGCCCACTGCCGGAACAAGTAACCAGGTCCACCGGAATGGCCGTTTCGTCCATGTCCGGATCGGCAGTCCGGAGCTTTTCTACCCGCTCTGCCACGAGCTGTGCATACTCCTCGCTTGCCGGAGAGAGGTTGGAGGGAGCGGCGTACATCAGTGCCTTTCCGTTTTCATCCGTATAGGTTGAAACATCAATATTCATAATGCGCCCCCACATATGGGCTTCATCTGTATATTGCTGCCCCAGCAGCTCACAGCCGTATTTTTTCCCGTCTACTTCTATGATGCTTCCGTTTGCATTATCCGGGAAAATAAGCTGAGCAATTCCTGTGACAACACCCGTATAGATCACGCCGCACAGCAGCGTAAAGATCAAAAAGATCATACCTGCCTTTGGCAGTACACTTTTCATTGTTTTCATAATATATACCCCCTTATCCGAAGATTGTGAGAAAAATTTTCTGAAGCAATTCCTGCGACAACACCCGTATAGATTGCGCCGCACAGCAGCGTAAAGATTAAAAAGATCGTACCTGCCTTTGGCAGTACACTTTTCATAATATATACCCTCTTATCCGAAGATGGTGAGAAAAATTTTCTGAAGCAATTCCGGTTCCCATATGGCGAAACGCAGTGTATTCACACATAGGACGGCTAAGGTCATTCCAAAAATTCCTTCAAAATACGAGATTGTTTTCTTTGTTATCGCATTCATATTTTGTCTCCTCCTTATACCAGGCCGGTAAACACCAGCAGAACATCGATCAGTTTCACAAAGATAAAGGGAGCCGCCAGACCGCCCAGACCATAAACCAGCAGGTTCCGTGACAGCAGCTTTCCGGCAGAGACCTCACGGTATTTCACACCTTTCAGTGCCAACGGAATGAGCGCGATAATGATGAGTGCATTATAAATAATCGCAGAGAGGACAGCGCTTTGCGGGGAATGCAGCCCCATAATATTCAGAGCAGACAGTCCCGGATAAAGTCCCATAAACAGCGCCGGAATAATGGCAAAGTATTTTGCCACATCGTTGGCAATGGAGAAGGTAGTCAGGCTACCTCGTGTCATCAAAAGCTGTTTGCCGATGCGAACAATGTCGATCAGTTTTGTGGGTGAAGAGTCCAGATCCACCATGTTACCTGCTTCTTTTGCTGCCTGTGTGCCGCTGTTCATGGCAACTGCAACATCTGCTTGTGCCAAAGCCGGAGCGTCGTTGGTGCCGTCGCCTGTCATGGCGACCAAATGACCCTTGGCCTGAAAATCACGAATCATTGCCAGCTTTCCCTCCGGCGTTGCTTCCGCAAGGAAGTCATCCACACCGGCCTCGGCAGCAATGGCCGAAGCAGTAATCGGATTGTCGCCGGTGATCATAATGGTCTTGATGCCCATTTTCCGCAGATCTGCAAATTTCTCCTTCACACCCTGCTTGATAATATCCTTCAGATAGATAACGCCGAGGATCTTGTGGTTCTTAGCCACAACCAGAGGTGTGCCGCCCTTGGACGCAATAGACTTGACAACTCGATCACAGTCTGGAGAATACATTCCGCCTGCATGGGTCACATAACTCTGCATGGCGTCTGCTGCGCCTTTTCGGATTTCGCTGCCGTCAAAATCGACGCCGCTCATACGAGTCACGGCAGTAAATGGGACAAAATGCATATTCTTGTCCTGAAGGCTTCTGCCACGAATTCCAAACTGCTCCTTGGCCAGCACAACAACGCTTCTGCCCTCGGGGGTTTCATCGGCCAGAGAGGAAAGCTGAGCGGCGTCCGCCAGTTCCTGAATATCTACACCATCTACCGGAATGAACTCCGATGCCTGTCGATTGCCCAGAGTGATGGTTCCGGTTTTGTCAAGCATCAGAATGTCTACATCACCGGCGGCTTCAATGGCACGACCACTCATGGCCAGAACATTTGCCTGGTTCAGTCGGGACATACCGGCAATACCGATGGCGGAAAGCAAGGCACCAATGGTAGTAGGCGCAAGGCACACCAGCAGCGCAACCAGAGTTGTTACAGAGGTGGGATTCTCAATTCCTGCCAGTTTTGCAGAAAAAATAGAATAAGTGTAGAGGGAGACTGTTACTAAAATAAAGATAATGGACAAGGCTACCAGAAAAATCTGCAAAGCAATTTCGTTGGGCGTCTTCTTTCGGGCAGCACCTTCTACCATCGCAATCATCTTGTCCAGAAAGCTTTCTCCGGCTTCGTTGGTCACTCTGACAACAATCCAGTCCGACAGTACAGTGGTGCCGCCGGTTACAGCGCTGCGGTCGCCGCCTGCCTCACGAATTACAGGAGCGGATTCGCCGGTGATGGCGCTTTCATCCACAGATGCCGCCCCTTCTACGACTTCGCCGTCTGCCGGAATCTGCTCTCCGGCTTTGACGATCACTAGTTCCCCCTTTTTCAGCAGGGCGGATGGAACCACAGTCACGCTGTCCTTCTCCGAGACAGAGGGGATCTTATGCGCGTCTACGTCCTTACGGGATGCCCGGAGAGAATCAGACTGTGCCTTGCCTCGGCCTTCTGCGATGGCCTCGGCAAAATTGGCAAATAGCACGGTAAACCAAAGAATCACTGCAATCGCCAGCGTATATCCGCTTGGAGCGTCTTTTATCCCGAACAGGGATACCACCCAAAGGATACTGGTCAAGATCGCAGACGCAAAAACCAGAAACATGACCGGGTTTTTTGCCTGTGTTTTCGGACTCAATTTCACAAAAGAATCTTTAATTGCCCTGCCGAGCATTTTCCGGTCGGCAAAAGCACTTTTCTGTTTTGTACGCATATCTGTAAATCTCCTTTACGCAATGCTGCCAAAGAACTCAGCAAGCGGACCAAGGGCAAGCGCCGGGAAGAAGCTCAGCGCACCGATCAGCAATACCACAACGATCAGCAGGAAAACAAACATTCCATTTGTGGTAGACAAGGTGCCCGCAGTCGTGGCAATTTTCTTTTTCCCAGCCAGGCTGCCTGCGATTGCAAGTGTGCCGATGATGGGCAGGAACCGTGCAAAGAGCATCACCAGTCCCAGGCTTACATTCAGAAATACGGTATTCCCATTGAAACCGGCAAAGGCAGAGCCGTTATTGCCGCCACAGGATGAGTAGGCATACAGCATTTCAGAGAAACCGTGGGCACCGCCGTTATGCAGGCTGTCCATGACAGAGGGTACTACGGCGGCAAGGCCGCTGCCGACCAGAATTGCAATGGGTGTTGCAAGGCAAACCAGTACCGACCATTTCATTTCATAAGGCTCAATTTTCTTGCCAAGGAATTCCGGTGTACGGCCTACCATCAGACCGGCAATGAACACCGTCAGAATAGCAAAAGCAAGCATACCGTAAAGGCCGCAGCCCACGCCGCCGAAAACGACCTCGCCGATCTGCATCAGCAGCATAGTCACCATGCCGCCAAGAGGCGTGTAGCTGTCATGCATGGAGTTTACAGAGCCGTTGGAGGCTGCTGTGGTGAAAGCTGCCCATGTAGAGGACCCTGCAATGCCAAAGCGAGTCTCCTTGCCCTCCATATTGCCGCCTGCCTGTTCGGCCATTGACATATTGACTGCGCCGTTTTGTGCAAGCTGGGGGGTGCCAACCTGTTCAGTGACGGCGATACAGCCCAAAGCAACAACCAGGCAGAGAAACATTGCCATAAAGATCGCAACACCCTGCTTCTTGTTCTTTACCGCAGAACCGAATGTGAAACACAGTGCCGCCGGAATCAGCAGAATGGAAATCATTTCGATCAGATTGGTAAAGGCATTGGGATTTTCCAAAGGATGTGCGGAGTTGACGCCCATATAACCACCGCCGTTGGTGCCGGTCTGTTTGATTGCGACCTGGCTGGCCGCAGGACCCATCGGTACGAACTGCTCGGTGACGATCTGTGCATCCGAAACGATTTCGCCATCTACAGTGACGGTTTCGGTGTCTAAGTCAATTACCGCATCCTCAAGGATTTCGCCTTCTGCACTGACGGCAATCGGTTCTACAAGGGATACTGTTTCTGCACTTTTCAGGTTCTGGATCACGCCGCCGCCTACCAGCAACAGAGAAATGACCAGATTCAGCGGGAGTAGGATGTGAACCACAATGCGGGTCAAGTCCACCCAAAAGCTTCCCAACCCGGAGGATTTCACCTTGATAAAGCCACGGATCAATGCAAATAGAACGGCGATACCTGTAGCTGCGGAAACAAAGTTCTGAACAGTCAGACCTAAAGCCTGAGTGAGATAACTCAATGTGGATTCACCGGAATATGCCTGCCAGTTTGTATTGGTAATGAAACTTGCAGAAGTGTTAAATGCCAAATCCCATTTCACACCGGAAAGATTCTGCGGGTTTCCGGGAAGAACTCCCTGCAGAAGTTGAAGCAGGAACAGAAAAACAAGCCCGATACCGGAAAAAATCATTACACTTACCGCATATTTTTTCCATGTCATCTGTTCTTCTCTGTCTACACGCGTAACCTTGTAAATCAGGTTTTCGCACGGTGTCAGAACTTTGGACAAAAAAGTTTTCTCGCCGCTCATGACGTTTTTTATGTATGCGCCCAGCGGAATTGCCAAAACGACCAGAATGGCAAGGTATAAAACATACTGAATCATGGTGCTCATGCCTGATCATCTCCCTTCATTAAAATATAGACATACCACAGCAGCATTGCTGCCGCACATACACCTATGAGTGCAATTAGCATTTGCATAAGATTCATCCTCCTTTTTTGATGTCCCCCATATCATAAAACCTTTCCTCTAAAAATGGCATTAGTGATCTTTTGAGCGTTTAAAGATGAAATAAAGATTACAACCAACCCAAAAGCCATGCCATAGGAAAGGCGATAACGATCGTACTGATACAGACACACGCCAAAACCAGTAAGGGCATTCCAACAAAGATGGAGATGGAGCCAAGTAGCGGATGATGCCAAATAAAGCGCTCCGCTTTTGCGTCAAATCTCTGTTCAAATCTTCTCGCCGCATTTGTAATGCTCATAATTGTTCACCTCATTTCTTTCTTGCAAGGCCATAATACCGCTAAAAGTATTAAGAGGGGAAAAGGGTCCTGCAATCGAAACAAAGATTGTATAAGTCTTTGTCGCTCCAGGAAGTGATCTTACGGCTTTGTTCAAGCCTTGTGCGCTTTTGTCTGAAATCCGTCACGCTTTATAACGAGTCGTGATCCTTCAGGGTTTTGCTGCCAAATAGATGTCAAAACAGCAGTATAGCCCGGATGGAGGCGCTGTCGATAAAATAAAAAAAGTGAACCCTCTGGGTATTTCCACCCAGAAAAGTCCACATAGAAAGAGCTGCTTTGGATTTATAAGAGATCGCAGTTGTCCAAATCCCTGCCATGAATCGTAGTTGTGGATGTACATTTGATGCTCGGTCTGAACAGGCTAGATTGCAGCTGCCATTTTGGGCTCGAACCCGGCCATTTTCCCGGCTTTGCATAAAAATCCGATGCCTGCTTTAAGGGGCTGATTTTGGCTCTGCACATTTTTGCACACTTTTTGCACACCGGAACGGCTGGATAACGGATGCAAGAGAGGGTAACAGGTGCAAAGGATGCAGCAGATGCAAAACGCAAATTTACGATAAAATGATAAAAATATCGAATTAACGCAATTCTGAAAACTGACGATTGTTGCACGTTGGTTTCTCTTAATCAGTGGGCCCAGGGTTCGAGTCCCT
>OGHF01001168.1_pt1 | contig 16268 bp, 10 predicted proteins | sample 1571481 | NCBI WGS metagenome assembly OGHF01 (sample SAMEA2581952, study PRJEB24529) | metagenome | biome: Human gut stool | place: China | collected 2011
CAGCGACCGCACTCCCCTTTCCTCCAGAAATGCTCCGGATTTCAAGAAATATTTTAACATCATATGGAAGGAGCTCAATGAAAATGCCTGAAATTTCCAGACAGCAGAAACAATATCTTGCACAGCAGAAAAAAGAAAAACACATTATCCTTGCTGCACGGATACTTCTTTTTGTCCTGTTTATGGGACTTTGGGAAATATCCTCTGATCTTGGATGGATCGATTCCTTTATCTTCAGCAGTCCTTCAAAAATCACTCTTTGTTTTTTGGAAATGTTGAAAAACCGATCTCTTTTCCTTCATATCGGGATTACTTTATACGAAACATTTATCAGCTTCATACTCGTCATATTGCTCAGCATCCTTGCGGCAATCTTGCTTTGGTATAGTAAAAAGCTATCGGAAATACTGGAACCATACCTCGTTGTGCTAAACAGCCTTCCGAAATCCGCGCTTGCCCCTCTTCTGATCGTATGGCTCGGCGCAACTTCAAAAACAATTATTATTGCCGGAATGTCCGTCGCCATCTTCGGAAGTATCTTGAATCTGTATACCGCCTTTATCAATGTCGATCAGGAAAAGATCAAACTGATATATACACTGCACGGAAACCGCAGGCATGCGCTTACAAAAGTTGTACTGCCTTCCTCTGTTCCGGCAATCATAAGCAATATGAAAGTCAATATCGGACTTTGTCTTGTGGGAGTCATTATCGGAGAATTTCTCGCTGCCAAAAGCGGACTTGGATATCTGATCATCTATTCCAGTCAGGTATTTAAGATGGATTGGCTTCTCATGTCGATTATTTTGCTCTGTATTATGGCAATGGGATTGTATGCTCTGATCAATGTAGTGGAAAAACGAGTGTTGAAAAAGTATTAAATATGGCAATAGAAGACTGTCGCTTGAAACTTCAAACTCAAGCAGCAGTCTCTTTGCCGACTTAATTGATCTTTTATATTTAAGTAACAAGAGCATTATTTTTGATATTGTTAATAATCTTAACAAATTTTACCTGTTCTTCATATGTAAAAATCAAACTAAATTTATATGGTCTGTCAAACGGCGTTTTCATCAAATCAAGAACATTATTAATATACCCATTTTCTACGACATAATCTACAACTTGTTCAATAAAATGAAGTTGCTCTGTATTTGGTCTTTCTTCTAAAATAAATGTGGAAAACGCAGCATATGCAGCAGTCCGATCCATCTTTGCAATTTTACGAATCAACAAACCGAACGGTGTATCTTGATAATTCATCTCATAATCTTCTGCCGTCCCTAATTCTACAGTAAATATTCGCTCTAACTCGTTATAATCTTCCACAGAAATCGGTTCATTATGCAGGAGTTTATTAATCGCCGGCGTCGTTTTATGTGCTTCAACGTATTCGTTTACTTTTGCCCGGTAATCTTCAAAATCAGATGCAGACAGACTCGTCAATCTTCCTTCTTCTCTAAACACAACTATATCTTTAAAATTTGAATAATGAAGCTTTTCTTTCTTCGCGGGAATGTATTTCATAATTTCACGTAAAGATTTTCTTGTTTCTTCAAATTTCAAAACATCCTGAACATCCCAATAATGATCTGATACAAGTTCTTTCAATTCCGAAATTCTAACTTTTATATCCGGAATCGTAGCGCATTCTTTCAAAAGAATATTTGCATTACCAACAACATACCTTTTTAATCTTCCTAAATTTTTTCCTCCTGTCATAACTGACAACATCAGTCCATACATAAGCACATCAAAACTAATTGCCGCTTCGTCCTTCTCATCTGATACGACAAGTTTTGCAAGGTGATCTATAATTTCTTCTTTATGAATTTCCTCAAGGCATTCATACTGTTTTCGTTCTTTATATCTTTCTACATACCTTAGTTCTAAGCGCACTTCAACCCTTTCTGTTCCCATAGCTTTCACATCATCTACGACATGATCTATCAAATTCTCCCGAATATTCTGATACTTCACATCTACATAATTTGCATCCTGCAAACATTTGATCATCTGGACCATTCGGATAAATCTTGCCGCAACCGGAGCAACTACTTCCCCTGCTTCTCTTCCTTTTGGATGTTCGTCAAAAAATTGAAAATTCCTCATATAATCAAATACAACAAATTCTTTTTTATCCTCGCCTTCCCCAAAAAGGTTTTCACAAAGTCTTGTTCCTCGACCTAACATCTGCTCAAATTTAATCCGGCTATAAACTTTCTTGGCAAAAACAAGATTTGTAATTTCCGGCACATCTATCCCGGTTTCCAGCATATCTACAGTCACCGTAATAAACGGATAGTCATCCGCTTTTTTAAAATCCTTAAGATTTTGTCCTGCATATGGCTCATCACAAACCACCAACTTGCAAAAATTACCTTTATATTGCGGATATAATTCATTAAATCGATCAACAATAAATTTTGCATGCAATTTATTTTGTGCGAAAATAATTGTCTTCCCGACATGATTTCCATTTTTATGTCTAATGCCGTTATTCATCAAATCTGAAATCATTCTATCAACCGTATCGACATTAAAAATATATTTATTTATTCTCTCCGGCGGAATATGTTCAGGCACTCCTCCATCTTCGACAAACTCTGCTTCATATGCCTCCCTCTCTTCCTCGTCCAAATCCGCATATGTAATTCCATCATCTGAAATCTGTGTCGAAGTCTCAATTAAATAAAACGGAACTAACACATGATCTTTTTCCACCGCTTCCTCATACTCATATACATCCGTCGGTATATTATTTTTCATATCAAAAAATGTATAGGTAGACTGATGAATCGTATTCTTCGGCGTCGCAGTCAATCCCAGCAGGCAAGCGTCAAAATATTGAAAAATTGCTTTATATTTATTAAAAATACTTCTATGTGCTTCATCTATTACAATTAACGAAAAATGCCCCGGCGAAAAAAATCGCGATCCATCCGCATTTTTTATAGTATCAATCGCATGTAACATTGTCTGGTATGTTGAAAATATAATTTTTGCATTTCGCTCATCTTTATTTAGTAAAAGATTACACATTGTTGTATTCTCTATATATTTATAAAACGCATCCTTTGCCTGCTTCACCAATTCTTTGCGATCTGCCAAAAACAACACTTTTCCCATTAACTCACTGCGCGTCATCACATCTACTATCGATGCCGCTGTTCGTGTTTTCCCTGTACCCGTCGCCATTACAAGCAAACATTTTCGGATTCCCTTTTCATAATTTTCACAGCATTTTGTAACTGCTCTTAATTGATACCAGCGATCCGTAATTTGCTTATCAATCTGAATGCTGTTAACCGATTTCTTTATACATCGCCGCTCAATCATTGCATTGATATCTTTTTGCGGAAAGATGCCGCTCACAAGTCTGGGCGCACTGTTTGCATCATCCCAAAGATAAGTTTCAAAACCATTTGTATAAAATATAATCGGTCTTTTTCCCTGCATATTTTGGATACAGTCTGCATATAATTTCCCTTGATTCCGCCCTTTATCTCCGCTCTCGCTTGCCTTTTTTGCTTCTACTACAGCAATAATCTTTCCTGTATCTCCCCATATAACATAATCCACATATCCCCGTCCTGTTTGATTCGGCATTCCGACAACAGGATATTCAACTTCCACACAATTTCTCTTTTTATCCTGATCGAACACATATCCATTCGCCTCTAAATCTGCATCAATATATCTTTTTCTCGTCGTCCATTCTGACAGATCCGGTTCGTAAACATATTCCCGATTTTTTATATTACGGGCTTTTTGAACTTTCATCTCATTACGAAGTTCTTTATTCAAAGCTAAAAGACGTTCTATTTCTTTATCTTTTTCATTCACTATTTTATCAGCGTTTTTTTGAACGTCTTTAATAACCTGCCGATACTCTTCCTGTACCACATTCATATCCGTTGTCGCATCAGGAATCTTTTTCTCATCAAATACTCGTTCAACATAATCTCTTCCGTAACAATAATCAACCCATTCCACAAAATCAAATAATATGTTGAGAGAAAGAACTGCATTGTCTCGCGTCAGTCGTTTTGAAGTATGTACAGACTCATTTCCATTCCGAACAATGTGCTGAAGCCTTCTCCACAATGTAATATCCATCAAAGAAGGAAAGCCATTATTGTGAAGTAAAGACTGCAATCCTTCTCTATTTCCAATCGGTTCTAATGCAGAATCAATCGAATAAATCCATTTCACACACAATTCCAATGCTTTTCTTGAAGCTACCGCGCTCATCACCGGCGAAGATTCTAATATTCTTTCCGCATCAATACACGCTCCTGAAAACAATTCATATTCTTGTTTCTTCTCAAGAAATGCAAAATTCATTTCCATGATAAGCTCCTCCTCTCAAGCAAATTTTTAATATTTCCGCACTGCAACTTTTGATTTGTCGGTTTGAGCGACGAAGACAGCAAATTGCTCTTGTAATTCCATTGGAGGTACGGCGACCTGTAACTGCTTTAATTTTGCACCAGGCAAATGTGCAATAGTAGCTTTTGCACCGGCTAATGCAGAAAAACCTCCATAATCGCAATTATATCTAAACCACCACGCCAGATAATCTGGTAAAATTATCTGGTGATTACATCTCACTCGATGCAACGCCTTTTGGAAAAAACATGGCTGTAACTCATTATGCCACACAGCACACCGTCCAATTTCGCCACCCTCACAAACCAAAAGATCTCCTTCACGCAGCTCAAACTCTGCACGGTCTTTTTCATCAAAATCCATTTTATTTAGATTTTCAAGATTGAACCGAAACCACTGAACATTGAAATTGGCTAAGTAAGGATAACTATTTCTTCCAGTTTGCTGTTTTGCATCTAGCATTTTCCCCAATCGTGAAGAAGTGATCTCTGCAAATAAACAAACTTGCCATTTCTTGCTGTTGTGGATTACATCTCCAAACATCTCGACAAATCGGGCTTTGATAAGCTTGTCCAATAATTGTAATTCCTGTTTACACAAATCAATAACTTTTTCGCATTTACTAAGAACACTTACAATTTCAACTTGCCGTTCCCAAAAATCAAAATTAAATTCTTCGTTTTTATAATCTTTAAAATATATATGCGGGATGGTTGCGCCTGTAAAATATTTTTCCAAATTCATATATTTTACTACATAAAAAAGATACTTTGGCAATATATTGTCTTTCGGTAAAAGATACTGCATCGTACCTATTACAGAAGTTTTTCCCGGGCATAACATTGCCCTTCCAATTCCAGCTCCATCCTTTACAACTGCGACATACGGATATCCTTGCTGATAAAAATCTACACTTCCAATATATCCTGATGCACCAAAAACTGAAAATTCCCCATTCTTTTCAGATACATCTGACAGTTTTAAATTTGATGTCCCACGTTCACAGACATCTCCTAGTTTTACTCTCATATATCATCCCCACAAATCTTAATTTATTGTCCTCCTCATTATACAAGATTTATCCACTCAATCAAATACCCATTACATAAGTTTTCAAATATAGTAATAAAATCACAACAATTATAACTATAATGAAAGAAAATGCCAGTCGCATCACGAACATGCGAAATCAAAAAAGACACCTATTATTTTGCCCCCTCAAAAGTCAGACCATAAATCCAACGTTTGAAAGTCCGATTCAATAAAATAACAAATGTCTTTCTTATCAACTTTCGTCTTCTCTATTTTATTTTCTAAGCAATGCTCTCAATTCTGCCGTTTCCTTCGTAATTTCCTCGTTTAACTCTTCAATTTCAGCAAGAATTTCTTCTGTCGGTGGATATTCTACAGGAACATATTCTATTTTTTTGTATTTATTGATTGACAGATCATATCCATTATCTATAATCTCCTGCTTATCAACCATAAAACTTTGTTCTGTCCGCTCTCTATCCTCTTCGTTTTCTTTCTTATGAAATCTTTCAATAATATCAGGAATATCGTTTTCTTGAACAGGTTGACGTTTATCATCTAACGAATAACCATCTGCTTTCATATCATAAAACCAAACTTTATCCGTTCCTGTCCCATTTGTTTTTGTAAATATCAAAATTGCCGTTGATACTCCCGCATATGGTTTAAATACTCCCGAAGGCATCGATATTACAGCTTCTAAGTACTGATTCTCAATCAACTCTTTCCGTAAGTTTTTATGTGCTTTTGACGAACCGAAAAGAACGCCGTCAGGCACAATACATGCACATCTTCCACCTACACGCAGCAATCTGATAAACAATGCAACAAACAACAACTCTGTCTTTGTTGTATTTGTAATTGCCAATAAGGATTCATTGATATTCTCCTTATTAATCGTTCCTTTAAACGGTGGATTTGCCAAAATCAAATCATAGGCATCTTTCACCTGATAATCTTTAGAAACACTATCCTGTTTATTTAACTGTGGATTTATAACAGAATGCAGCATCAGATTCATACATGATAAACGGCACATTGTTTCATCTGTATCAAAACCTGTAAATGTTTCTGAACCATATTTTTCCCATTGTTCGGCAGTCATCTTGTTTCCATATTCACTTCTTATATATTCGGCGCTAGAAATAAGGAATCCGGCAGTTCCGCAAGCCGGATCACAAATCTTCATATCCGGTGTCGGCATCATAAGTTTTACCATCATATCCCGGATATGCTTCGGCGTTCTAAATGCTCCCAAGCGTCCGGCTGAATTCAATTTTCCAAGCATATATTCATACAGATCGCCCTGCATATCTAAATCTTTAATATCATTTTCAAACAAATCTTCTAAACCGGTAACAACTTTCTGTAACGCTAACGGTTCATTTATCTTAAATGTTGCATGTTTTAAATATCTTGAAAAAGCTGAATTTTCATTTGAATTCAGATTGATCAAAAAAATAAATACTCTATCAACGAAATGCTTGTGAAGCGCACGAGCTTCCATTCCTTTAAAGTTTCTCCAGCGAAGAGCCTGTTCTTCTCTTGATTCTCCGAAAATATGACTCTGTTTTTCTCCCGAAAGCAATTCCGCCATTTCAATATCTGCTTCTCTTTCATCAATCTGCTTTGCAAACATCAGATACGTCAACTGTTCTATTACTTCTGTCGGTTGAGAAACTCCTCCCGCAATCACATCCAGCCATATCTGCTCTATTTTATTTTTCACTACCGATGGTAACATAGATACCTCCCTATCCGAAGAACTTAGACCAATATCCCTGTACGAAGATAAATAACACGATCAGCGGAAGGATATATGACACATAGATCCGTGACCATTTTGGGAATTTAATTCCCGTTCCCGCATTAGCTTCCTTGCGGAAGTTCTTCCATCCCCAGCCATAACGGCTTGTACAAAACAGAAGATATACAAGACTTCCAAGCGGAAGAAGGTTATTGCTGACGATAAAATCTTCCAGATCAAGGATCGTGCTTCCCGCTCCGAGCGGCTGGAATCCGCTCAGCAGGTTAAATCCAAACACACATGGAAGTGAAAGCAGGATAATCACAACCAGATTCACTGCCACTGCCTTGCCTCTCGAGCATCCGGTCAGATCCATCGCAAATGAAATGATATTTTCAAATACCGCAATAATCGTTGACGCCGCCGCAAAAAGCATACAGAGGAAAAAGATACTTCCCCAAATTCTGCCTCCTGCCATAGAATTAAATATATTCGGCAACGTAATAAAAATAAGATTCGGACCGCTGTCCGGGTTCACTCCGAAAGCAAAACATGCCGGGAAAATAATAAATCCCGAGAGCAGCGCTACACATGTATCAAGAACGGTTACGCATACTGCTTCTCCTGTCAGACTTCTGGAGCGGTCTATGTAGCTTCCGAAAATCGCGATCGCGCCGATTCCAAGGCTCAATGTAAAGAACGATTGCCCCATTGCCGCAAATACAACTTCCATCAGTCCCGCTTCTTTTACTTTGGCAAAGTCAGGAACAAGATAAAACGCCAGTCCTTCGCCTGCCCCTGAAAGAGTAACGGAACGTACCGCCAGAATGATCATAAGTGCAAGAAGCATAAGCATCATCACTTTTGTGATTTTTTCTACGCCTTTCTGCAGCCCGATGCTGCAAATCGCAAAGCAGGCTGCCACAACAATGATCATACATACGATCATAATTCCCGGCTGCTGCATCAGCTCGCCAAACTCGTTTTTGATTCCCGACGCATCCAAGCCTTTAAAATTTCCCGCTGCCATTTTTACAAAATACAAAAGCAGCCATCCGCCGATCGTTGTGTAAAACATCATAAGCAGATAATTTCCTGCCATGCCGAACCATTTATACCAGTGCCATTTTGTACCAAGCGGCTCTAATCTGTCAAATGATAACGCAACGCTGCTTCTTGATGCCCTTCCAACCGAAAACTCCATTACCATGATCGGCAATCCAAGTATCAGAAGAAACAGCAAATAGATCAATACGAATGCCGCTCCTCCGTACTGCCCGGTAATGTAAGGAAACCTCCATACATTTCCAAGACCGATCGCACACCCTGCCGAAATCAGAATGAATCCAAGGCGGGAGCCGAATTTTTCTCTCTTCATAAAATTTCCTCTCTTCCTTATATACCATTTTAATACTGTACAGTGTTACAACTGTACAGATATTAATGTACCATATATACACACTTTTTTTCCACCATTATTTACAAAATATTTATTTATTTTCTTTCGCATCTTCATAAAAAGCATCAAGCGAACTTACAACCATTTGAAATGTAAGACGAGCCGCATATTCAGGCGGCATATTTTCCCCGTTTTCAAGCCATGTTCTAATAAATCCAAGACATCCGTTAAAACAAAACGAATAGAAATATTTCATTTCCGCAAACTTTTCGGGAAAGCGTTCCGCCAAAAGATCACGACTGTTTTCTTCCAAAAATTTTTCAATTCTCCTGATAAACGTAATATCACCGTATGGACCAAGAAGCGCGCATCCGATCTCTCTGTTATCGCTTAACACCCGAAACAAATCTTCTATAAACAAGTATGTAGTGTCTTTCTCGATTTTAATCGGATGCTCCAGAATCGCTCTTTCTATTTCCTCAATCATATCATCTTCTATCTCTTTTAGAAGAGACGGAATATCCGAATAATGCAGATAAAATGTCGAACGGTTAATATCCACATCATCTACAAGTTCTTTTACGGTAATCTGTCCGATATTTTTTTTCTTCATAAGACGGGCTAGTCCCGTACGAAGCTGGTTTTTAGTTTTTCTCACCCTGCGGTCTGTCTTTTTTTCCATATCGCTTTCTCCTCGTCATAATATCTCTTCACATGTGTCAACACATTTCGTTATATTGTCGTTTATCCGACATTTCACACTTCTATTAATGGTTGTAAATCTATTTCTACCTTAATATAATACTCTTTATCAAGAAAATCAACATTGTATCTATTAATATATAAGGAGTTCTGATATTATGAAAAAATCATTTCACATTTTTCAGCGTGACCTCTCCCGCCTTTTACACAATAAAGCGGCGATTCTTGTTCTGATCGGCGTATGCCTGCTGCCTTCTCTATACGCATGGTTTAATATCGCAGCCAATTTAGACCCATACGGAAATACGTCTAAGATTAAAGTCGCTATTGCCTGTTTAGATAAAGAAGCATCTTCCGAAAATCTTTCTATCAATGCTGGAAAAGAAATTGTCAAAAATCTAAAAGAAAACAAACAGCTCGGATGGACGTTCACTTCGGAAAAAGAGGCTCTCAACGGAGTAAAATCAGGAAAATATTATGCTTCTATTGTTATTCCCGAAGATTTCAGCCGCTCTTTGATCAGTATTTTATCCGGCGACTTACAGACGCCGAAACTTGACTATTACATAAATGAAAAAGCCAATGCCATTGCTCCCAAAATCACAGGCACAGGCGCAGCCGCAATTCAGGAACAGATCAACAGCACCTTCTCTTCGGTTGCTTCTGAATCCGTTTCCGGCATATTAAAGCAGTCTGCGTCAGACTTGTCGTCAACACTTGGATCTGTCAATTCCGATATTACTAAAACACTTGAAAAAGCTGATGCAAACATTGCCGCCTACAAACAATTTCTCGAAAACTTCAATGCAGCCGCAGAAAAATCTGCCCCCCTGATCACACGCGCAAAATCAACTGCTTCATCTTTAAAATCCGCCGCCTCGTCGGGTTCTTCGGCTCTAAGCGAATCTTCCCGCATCCTCTCTGAAACCCGTACTGCCGCAGGAAACTTTTCTTCATCCCTATCTTCATCTTTGACACAAGGAGAAATTTTGCTCGGTCAGGCGCACAATATCGCATCAGCAGGACTTACCGATCTTGAAACTGCCGCCCGCTCGGTAAACGGATCGATCGGAAACGCACTGGATTTTGCCAATTCCACTGCCGTCTTAAACGGAAATATTTTAAAAGAGTTAGGAGAGCTCGCCTCACTCATTCCCGGATCTGATTTGGATTCTGCCATCGCCGGACTGCAGGCTCAAAACACAAATAATCAGGAACTGATCCTCTCTTTAAGCGCCGGAAATGCAGGAATACAAAATGCCATCAACACAACCGCTTCTACCCGGGAACAGCTTTACACAATTACATCCGCAAACATCGGCAGTCTGCACGACCTCCGCGCTGTTTTGGACAAAAACGTTCTGCCGCAGCTAAACAAGACATTAGATGCTTTCTCTTCTTTGACAGGAGAAATGAACGGTCTTCTAACAACAGTTCCTTCCTCCGCCGATCAGATCGACAACCTGTTAGACCAAATGAGCGCCGGACTTTCAAATACTGTAACGGCTCTTGAAGGCACAAAAACCGCCCTGTCAAATGTTCAGGAACATCTCGGTACGATTCAAACAGACTTAAATGCCCTTTCCGGTTCTGACATCTACGAAACTCTTCTCTCATTAGAAGGAATCGACAAGCAATCGGTATCGGCATTTATGTCCTCACCTGTGAAAATAGAAACAAAGAGTTTTTATAAAATAGCTAATTACGGCTCGGCAATGACGCCTTTTTACACAAACCTTGCAATTTGGGTCGGCGGCATCGTCCTCATCGCGATTTTTAAATTAGAAGTAGATAAAGACAGCTCTATGCTTCGATATTCTTCTGCCTCTCTCTATTTCGGACGCTGGCTTTTGTATATCACGGTCGGAATGGTGCAAGGATTCATTGTCTGTATCGGAGATGTTTTTCTAAAAGGGATTGAATGCGCGCATCCAGCCGCTCTTATCTTTACCGGAGTGATCTGTTCGTTTGTGTATGTCAATATTATTTATGCACTGTCAATCTCATTTAAACACATCGGGAAAGCATTATGTGTTCTCCTCGTCATCCTTCAGATTCCCGGATCATCCGGCACATATCCTGTAGAAATGACACCCGCGTTTTTCCAAAACGTCCATCCGTTCCTACCCTTTACTTACGGTATTTCCGCAATGAGAGAATGTATTGCCGGAATGTACGGAAGCACTTATATACACAATCTGCTCATCCTGCTCCTTTTCGTTCCCGTTTCCTTACTGATCGGACTTGGGATCAGACCTCTGCTTTCAGGTCTGAACCGGCTTTTTGACATTAAACTTGCAGAAACCGATTTAATGCTTGGTGAAACACCCGACAGAAATATCAGACGCAGCGCACAGCTTTCTCTTTTACTAAAAGCTTCTTTATCACAAGAAGAACTTCAGATCCAAACTGCCGAGAAAGCACAGCGTTTTGAAAAAAATTATCACAAAATGATCCGTTTTGGATTTTTTGCGATTTTAACTATTCCGCTCATTTTCCTGATCCTTATGTTCAGCCTTGAATCTAAAATTGTATTCCTCATTCTTTGGATCTTATCTATTATTTTAATCGCCACATGGCTGATCACAGTGGAATACATACATAACGAACTTGCAGCTCAACAGGAACTGTCCGGTATGTCATTTGAAGAAATGTTGAAATTATTCAGAAAAATGGAGGAAAACTGACTATGAAAAATATCATACGCATTGCGCGAAACGACATCCACAATATCCGAAAAAACGTAATCGCGCTGATCGTTATTTTCGGCATTACTATCGTTCCCTCTCTCTATGCATGGTTTAATATTGCCGCAAGTTGGGATCCGTACAAAAATACCGGAAATTTAAAAGTAGCCGTCGCAAGTCTTGATAAAGGATATGACGGCGAACTGCTTCCGGTCCGGCTCAATCTCGGAAATGACATTATTTCTTCACTGCGTGAAAACACACAGCTTCACTGGATATTTACAGATGCCAAGGACGCTTCTAACGGTGTACGTTCCGGAAAATATTATGCTTCTGTTGTCATTTCTGAAACATTCAGCAAAGATATGATGAGTCTGTTTTCTTCTGAAACGACACATCCGACAATTACTTACTGCATCAACGAAAAGGAGAACGCCATCGCCCCAAAAGTAACAGAAAAAGGCGCAGATGCAATCCGTCAGGAAATTAACGAAACCTTCACAGAGACAATTTCCAAAACAGCTCTGGACGCATTTCGTTTTGTTGCTGACGTTTCCGCAGAAAAAGGGGATGCATCTCTTGCAGAAAATTTATCTGCTTCGCTTGCAGAAATCTCTGCCGATCTTGATTCTGCTTCCGGAACTGTACAGGCATTTTCTGATATGACAGACGCCGCTTCTTTGATGCTAGATACGACTTCTGTTATCTTTTCCCATACCGGAGACGGAACAAAGACAAGCCTTGGCGCCTTGACAGATGCAGGAAACGGGATTGCTTCTCTTTCTTCCGCTTTATCCGGCACAACTGACGCAGTCAGTCAGGCATTATCTGACGGAGAAACTTATTATTCATCCGTCTCTTCCACGATCCAAACCGCACTTGACGCCTACAGTACAGATGCGGATGCCGCTTTCACTTCCCTTAATGCAGTCTCAAACAGGATACAAACTGTCATCGACGGATATACATCTCTTGCGGACTCTTTAACTGCTATAAAAAACGCAAACCCAAACCTTAGTCTTGTGATCGATCCGATTCTGAAGCAGATTTCGACTGCCGTCGAGCATCAGACAAATTTAAAAGCCGAGCTTGATAATGCCGGAATAAAAATTACCGGCGCCGTTCAAAATGCGGATTCTTTAAAAACAGAAATCGACGGACTTATTAAAGAGAGCCTGACTTCCACTTCGGAAGTGAAAGACAGCTATGAAGCAACTGTTAAAAATCAACTGGAAAATTTGGCAGGCAGTCTAGGCAGCACCGGATCTTCTGTATCCGCTCTTTTAACACAATTAAATGAAGGCGCCTCTGACTTGACAGATATTACAAACAGCGCTTCCGATGACCTTGCCCTTATCCATACTTCGCTTTCAGATTCCTCAACTTTGCTAAGTAATGTATCTGAACAACTTTCATCCGCGTCTGAAGCGCTCTTAAACCCAAACCGTGACGGACTTTCCGTGTTGACCGACTTGTTGGCGCAAAAACCGGAAGCAATCGCCGCCTTTCTTGCGTCTCCGGTCAGTCTTTCCGAGCATCCGGTCTACCCGATCGAAAATTACGGATCGGCAATGGCTCCTTTTTATTCTACACTCGCCATGTGGGTTGGCGGCGTTGTGCTTGCCGCCATGCTGAAAGTCAATGTTTCAGGAAAAGCTTTGACAGGAGTTTTTAATCCGAAACCTCATGAAACATATATCGGAAGAAGTCTACTTTTTATAGCGATCGGCCTTTTGCAAAGCAGCCTCATCTGTCTGGGCGATTTGTTTTATTTAAACATCCAGTGTCAACATCCGGTTTACTTCCTTTTCGCCGGATGGTTTACAAGCATCGTGTATGTAAGTATCATTTATGCGCTCACCGTTTCATTCGGCGATATCGGAAAAGCCGTCTGCGTCGTCTTACTTGTTATGCAGGTAGCCGGAAGCGGCGGAACATTCCCTATTGAGGTAGCGCCTGACTTTTTCCAAAAAGTCTATCCCCTTCTGCCGTTTACGCACAGCATGAATGCCATGAGAGAATGTATTGCCGGCTTTTACAGCACAGTTTATTGGAAAGAACTCGGAACATTAGCTCTTTTTCTCATCCCCGCACTATTGCTCGGTCTGCTCCTTCGGAAACCTGTCATACGTCTGAATGATGCATTTACGGAGAAGCTCGAAAGCACAAAACTTATCTGAATGCAAAAATTTCCGCATGGATCTTCTCCACGCGGAAATTTTTATTTTTTCTCTTTATTCTTTAAAAAGTTTTACCCGACGGCTGTTCTTCACAATTTCGTAAGCTTGTAACCTGTCGTGCTCACGACTGCCGCCGTATTCCCGAGTTCATCCTTGATACGAATCTCATAATACGCCGTTGTCCTGCCGTCTTTTAAACAGACTGCTTCTGCAATCAACATATTCCCTTTTGCCGCTCCAAGATAAGCAATCTGTGAGTTCAATGATACCATTGTATCGCCCTGCCAGTTTGAAGCAACTGCAAACGCAAAATCGGCAAGTGTAAAATAAACGCCTCCCATTACTGCCCCAAGCGCATTCTTATGTTTTGCCTCTAATGTCAGACTGCATCTCGCATAGCGGTCGTCTATCTCGTCTATCACCGCCCCGGTCTCTGCCGCAAACCGATCTTTCTCAAAAAAACGGACGATTTCTTCTGATGGTTTCATTGTTCCTTTGCTTCCTTCTTACCACTCAAATTTTTTCTCGAAGTATGCTTTCAAATCTTCAATCTTCACTCTCTCCTGCTCCATCGTATCACGATCACGCACTGTAACAGCTCCGTCTTCTTCCGAATCAAAGTCATATGTTACACAGAACGGAGTACCGATCTCATCCTGACGGCGATATCTCTTTCCGATATTTCCACGATCGTCAAACTCGCAGTTATAATATTTGCTCAACTGTGCAAATACTTTCTCCGCGCCTTCATTCAATTTCTTAGACAGCGGAAGAACGCCGATCTTAACCGGAGCAAGCGCCGGATGGAAATGAAGAACGGTACGCATATCCGGTTTCTCTTCTGTTCCGATATTCTCTTCGTCATATGCACTGCAAAGGAACGCCAATACCATACGGTCTGCGCCAAGTGACGGCTCAATTACATACGGAATGTACTTTTCTTTCGCTTCATCGTCAAAATAAGTAAGATCCTGTCCCGATACATTCTGATGCTGTGTCAGGTCATAGTCTGTACGGTCTGCGATTCCCCAAAGTTCTCCCCATCCAAACGGGAACAAGAACTCTACGTCTGTCGTCGCTTTACTGTAGAAAGACAACTCTTCCGCATCATGGTCACGGTAACGTACTTCGTCTTCTTTCAGTCCGAGTTCAGACAGCCAGTTCAGACAGAAGTTTTTCCAATAATCAAACCATTCCAAATCTGTATCCGGTTTGCAGAAGAACTCAAGCTCCATCTGCTCAAACTCTCTCGTACGGAATGTAAAGTTACCCGGTGTGATCTCGTTTCTGAAAGATTTTCCGATCTGAGCGATACCAAACGGAAGTTTCTTTCTTGATGTACGCTGTACGTTTTTAAAGTTTACGAAAATTCCCTGCGCCGTCTCCGGTCTGAGATAAACCGTATTCTTCGCATCTTCTGTAACTCCCTGGAATGTTTTGAACATCAGGTTGAACTGACGGATATCTGTAAAATTATGTTTTCCGCATGTCGGACACGGAATCTGATGCTCTTCGATAAATGCCGTCATCTCTTCCTGAGACCATCCGTCCACAGAACCTTCCAGTTCAATTCCTTTTTCTTCGCAGAAATCTTCGATCAATTTATCCGCGCGGAAACGCTCATGACATTCTTTACAATCCATAAGCGGATCGCTGAAACCTCCGAGATGACCGGAAGCCACCCAAGTCTGCGGGTTCATAAGGATCGCGCAGTCGACACCGACATTGTATGGGTTCTCCTGTACAAACTTCTTCCACCATGCTTTTTTTACATTGTTTTTCAGTTCTACACCGAGATTGCCGTAATCCCATGTATTCGCCAGACCGCCGTAAATCTCTGATCCCGGATATACGAATCCTCTTGATTTTGCAAGCGCCACGATTTTATCCATTGTCTTTTCAACCATTTTTATGCTCCTCACATTTTTTATTGTAACAGTTCAGCCATACAGATGTACGGGAAGCAGAAAACATGCCTGCATGTTTTTGCAAGCGGACATCTGTATGTGCTTAGCGCCTTTTTATGAGTAAAACAGTAGCGGCAGCTACAGTAAGCACGCAGTGCGGTTTTACGAATGGCGCAGGCTGAACTATTACTTTTTATTCTCGATGGTATTCATTATAACTTG
>OGHF01001183.1_pt1 | contig 16152 bp, 10 predicted proteins | sample 1571481 | NCBI WGS metagenome assembly OGHF01 (sample SAMEA2581952, study PRJEB24529) | metagenome | biome: Human gut stool | place: China | collected 2011
CCTCTACTGGTCTGGTGAATGGCGACGGCTTGGCCACCGAGCCTAAACTGACCTGCACGGCGGATGGTTCTGTCGCAGGCACCTATTCTATCGTTCCCAGCGGCGCGGATGCGGGAAGCAACTATGAGATTACTTATGTGAACGGTACGCTGACCATTTACAGCCGTTCTTCTGGCGGTGGTTCTTCTTCCAGTGGCAGCAGCTACACGGTGTCCGTTCCCAGCACCAAGAACGGCGATGTGACCGTCAGCCCCAAGAACGCCTCCAAGGGCGATACTGTGACCATTACCGTCAAGCCCGACAGCGGCTATGAGTTGGACACCCTGACTGTGAAGGACGCCAGCGGCAATAAACTCAAGCTGACCGATAAGGGCAACGGCAAGTTTACCTTTACCATGCCCGCCTCCAAGGTGACTGTCTCTGCGGAGTTCGTTGAGGAGCAGGCGGCTTCCATCTTTGCAGACGTTCCCGCTGACGCTTATTATGCCAAGGCTGTGGAATGGGCAGTGGAGAGCGGCGTGACCAACGGTACGTCCGCCAACACGTTCAGCCCCAACAATGGCTGCACCCGCGCTCAGATCGTTACGTTCCTCTATCGCGCCAAGAACTGACTCTCCGCACAGGCAGCGGGAGACCTTACACGAGGTCTCCCGCTGTTTTTCTGCTTTTTCGGACAGTTTCATAGAAAATTTCCTATATTTACCCGGTAGGGTACTTGCATGTTCCGGGCGGGGGGAGTATACTATAGGTATCTATCAGCCCTGTGACGGTGGCAGGGCGCATATTTTATACTAACGGGAGGATGTAGTATGAAACGCAAATTTCTATCAATTTTGCTGACGCTGGCAATGGCCTTGACGCTGCTGCCGACAGCGGCCTTCGCGGCGGGTGAAATCGACGAGCAGTTCACCCTTGCCCCCGGCGGCACCTATTACTTTGACCTCTCGGCAATGGGCATCCCCGGCACGGTGAACGATGCTCTGCCGGACAAAACAATGCGCTATGTCCCCTTTACCTATGCTGGGACAGTGGACGCCTACAAGCTCACGTCGGAGATGGCAACCACTGAGGAGTATGCAGAGCAGAAAAAATATCCCCACAGCCTGTTCGTGGCGGACTATGCCGTAGCGTACGCGGCAAGCTGGGATCATTTGAATGACATAGACATGATTTTTGGCAAAGACTACACCGCCGGCGGTGTGGACTATACGATGCGTGCGCCATCCGAGGGAAGTGATTATACAGGCTCAGGTGATTCAGAACGCGGCACGCCCCAAAGCAACGAATGGGACAGGCTGCTGGACAAGGACGACGGATATATCAAAAACTGGAACGGGATTTTTTCGTGTGGACAAGATACTGTGATCAGATTGCCGTGGCGCCGTACGGTTCGCGGGCACTATTCGAGCCGCTTCTGTGGCCACCGCGACGCTGCGGGCCAAAACCCGCAGGTCGGTTTCCGCCCCGTCCTCGAGGTTTTGAACCGTGACACGATAGGTCCTGACGGGCTGAAAACCGTTACTCTTGACCTTGGCGGCAAGCTGGGCGATGAAAGCAGCATTCGGATCATCGTGAAAAACGGCAGCGAATTTACCGCGCCTGCGTCCGACGGTCTGACCCGCCCGGAGGGAGCTACAGGCAATTACTTTAAGTGGCTTGGCAGCGACGGTAAGCTCTACGCGCCCGGTGCAAGCGTTCCGGAGGATGTAACCACGCTCACGGCGCGGTTTGTGCCAGACACCTATACCGTCATCGTGACCACGGACAGTCTGCCGGATGGCAAGACAGGCAAGGCTTACAGCCATACCCTGACCGCCATCGGCGCAGCGCCCATCACATGGAGCATTGATGAAGGCGCTCTGCCTGCCGGTTTACGTCTGAACGAAAAAACCGGAGAAATCAGCGGCATACCCACTGCGGCGGGAACCGCCACCTTCACCGTCAAGGCAGAAAACAGCGAGGGCAGCGACACAAGGGCGCTGAGCATTACCGTGAACAACGCTGTCGAGCAAACCCCCGTGCGCTATCTGGACGCGGACGGCAAGGAGCGCTTCTGCACCGAATACACGGTGCTGGAAAGCGTTATTATCGAGGATTTTTTCAATAGCGACAACAAGTGGTACGATATGCCCGCAGGCTGGTATGTGGTGGAGGGCGACGTGACCATCACGCCCCGCTTGGACACCCACGGCGCGGTCAATCTGATCCTAACGGACGACTGCCACCTCACGGTACCGTGGGGCATCAACGTGAAGGAGGGCGACACCTTCACCATATACGCCCAGAGCACCGCTGAGGCATCCATGGGCAAGCTGACGGCGTGCCTCCCGGAGCTGTCTGATCATGAAAAGAGTGTGTGGCCTGTGGCTGGACTGTCCGGCATCGGCGCCGGTGTGCGCGTGTGGGCTGCCAACGACAACTACTATGAAAACGAGGGTACGATCATCATCAACGGCGGCAATATCCACGCCAAAGGACAGCAGGGCTCCTCCGCCATCGGCGGATCGGATTATGATCGCAACGTTTCCTCCGACGGAGATACGCCTGGCAATCTCAGGCAAGGCGGCAGCATCACCATCAACGGCGGCATCGTCTGTACCGAGCTTAGGACGAGCGGCGGCGCTCACACTGCAGACAGCTTTGGGATCGGCACATGCGGCGGTAATGGCGGCAGCGTCACCATCAACGGCGGCACGATCATCGCCGAGGCCTCCAGCAGCGCGATCAGTAGCGGCCGGGGCGGCAGCATCACCATCAACGGCGGCAATGTGACCGCTCACGGCGGTATCAATCGCTATGAAAACCAGCCGCTATACGCGATTCCCGGAAACGGGATCGGCCCGCTTGAGGGCGGCAGCATCACCATCAACGGCGGTACTGTCAAGGCATCTTCCGAGGGAGATGGCTTTGGCATCGGCGGAGCCGGAGTTCACCACACGGCGGAAATGCACATTACCATCAATGACGGAAATATAGAAACCACGGCAAATCGCAATAACGCCGCCATTGGCGACAAAAGCAAACAAAAGAGCAGCGTCACCATCACCGGCGGCGTCATCCATGCGGTCGGAAAAGGCAGCGCGGCAGGCATCGGCAGCACCGGCGACATCCGCATCACCGGCGGTGAGATCTCCGCTTTCGCCGAGGGCGGCGGCGCAGCCATCGGCAGCATTGGGGGAGTGGATTGCAAAAGCATCACCATCAACGGCAATGCGATCAAATCCCTTTCCAGTAAAGACGGCGCCTGCATCGGCGCTGCCACCGGCGGAAGCGTCGGAAGCATCACCATTTCGGACGCAGAGCTTCCGCTTCTCAGCAGCAATAAAATTCTGATCGGCTGGGACGCAGACTCGCCGGGCGGGAAGCTCACCATCCGAAACTGCCACGTTGCATCCACGGACGAACTCACCACTCGTACCGACGGGATCCGCGTGGGCAGCAACAGCGAGCTCGTCATTGAAGAAAGCGAGATCAGGCTGCCGCATTTTAGAAGCATTCGCGTCGGCGGCAATGGGAGCATCGCCGTTCGGGATTCCGATCTGCACACCTACGGCATTTTTATGGACGAAAACGCGAAATCACCGAATGACGCAAAGACACTGAAAAGACTGGAGATCACGGACAGCACCGTGTTGACGGGCGATATCATCGGCGCTCGTGGAGAATATTCTTCCGTTGAAGCGATCGTGATCCGCGGCAGCATCATCCGCCTGAACGACGAGTACACCTATAATCGCTGCACGATTGGCGGCGGCGAAAAGGCTTCCTTTGGCAGCATCGACATTCAGGACAGCCAAATCGATAGTAGGTCTTCAGTCAACGCGGTTATCGGCAACGGTACACAATCCCAATCCTATGGTGAAAGCCGTATCCGCATTGCGAACAGCCAGGTGTCCGTTCGCAATGAATTGTTCGGCCCCGCCATCGGCGCGGCGTATGGCTCAAGTGGAGGCCAGATAAATATTCTTATTGAAAACAGCACCGTGACCGCAAAGGGCGGCAATTTGAGGTCTGGTACCGACTATATTCCCGGCATCGGGAAAAACTCGTCTGGCAGAGCTTCAGAGATTGGAAAGATTCAAATTCTGAACAGCACGGTGGAATCCTTCCGGCTTGAGGAAAAGGACGGCACAAACTATGTCTATGACAAGCTGCACACAAAGGAGCTGCCCGGTATTCCGGCGGAAAACATCACCATCTGCGGCAGCACCGTCAACGGAACACGCATTGACCATAGCTTTGACGAATACGGAAAATGTACGCTCTGCGGCAAGTATGATCTTGGATACTGCTATGAGCATGGGCTTCTGACGATGGAGGGGCTGACGGACTGCGTCTCAGACGGCAGCGAAAAGAAGCTGACGGGGCTTTCCCATAAGACGGGCGAGAACGAAACGAAGCAGCTTACGGAGAACACAGACTACACCGCCATCTATTCCAACAACGTCCATCCCTACACCCTCACACCGGACGACGCGGGCTTTGACAGCGAAAAGGCCCCCAAGGTGACGCTGTACGGCACGGGGAACTACTGCGGCAAGGCGGAGCACTACTTCACCATCAGCGAAAACACTGCCGTGCCCAGCATCACCACGAACACTCTGCCAAACGGCAAGGTGGGCGAGGCTTACAGCCAGACCCTGACCGCCGACGGCACTACGCCCATCAGATGGAGCGTTGAAAACGGAAACGGCGTTCTGCCTGTCGGTCTGAGCCTGAACGCGGATACCGGCGAGATCAGCGGCACGCCTACTGCGGATGGCACCGCCAAATTCACCGTTAAGGCGGAAAACAGCGTGGGCAGCGATACGAAGGAGCTATCTATTACGATAACCAAAGACGCGCCTGCCGAGTTTACCATCTCCGTGACCAGCGGCGGCAACGGAACGGCTTCTGCATCTCCTGCAAAGGCTGCGGCCGGCACGGAAATCACCCTGACCGCCATGCCCAAAGAGGGCTACCACTTCAAGGAGTGGCAGGTCATGCGTGGCAATGTGACTATCAAGGACGATAAGTTCACCATGCCGGACAGCGAGGTGGAGATCAAGGCAATCTTCGAGGAGGACGCGCCTCCCGTGCCCACCGATCCCGCAAAGCCCAACATCAGCGTAACGGGAACATATACCTATAACGGCTCTGTGCATACCGCGACCGTGAACGGTTATGATCTCGCTACTATGGACATCTCCGGCAACACCGCCACGGACGCGGGCGATTACACCGTTCGCGTCACATCCAAGACCGGCAAATGGGCGGACGGCAGCACCGATGCCGTGACTGCGGCGTGGAGCATCGGCAAAGCCACGCAGGAAGCGCCTAACGGCTTGATCGGTGTCGCGCCTACCACTGAGGGCGGCGGCGACGGCAAGATCAGCGGCGTGACCGACAAGATGGAATACCGTATGGCAGACAAAAGCATCTATACGGCGTGCAGCGGCACGGAGATTGAAAACTTGTCCGCTGGCAATTACTTCGTCCGCTATGCGGAGGATAACAACCACTTTGCCGGCCCCGATGTGGCGGTCACGGTGGGTGAGGGTGCGCCACTCGCGGATTGTACGATCACCTTCAATGGCAACGGCGGCAGCGGCAGCATGGGTCCCGTGATCGTCAAGGCAGAGACAAATTACATCCTGCCTGAGTGCGGCTTCACCGCTCCCGCCGATCAGGAGTTCAAGGCTTGGGAGATCGGCGGCACGGAGTACAAGGTGGGAGATTCCTACACCGTGAACGGGGATATTGAGATCAAAGCACTATGGAAGAACAGCGTTATTACCCCCTCCACCTACACCGTCACCGTCAGTAATGACGGAAACGGCACTGGTGCCGCAACTCCTTCCACCGCTGCGGCCGGTACGACGATCATCCTGACCGCCATGCCCAAAGAGGGCTACCACTTCAAGGAGTGGCAAGTCATCAGCGGCGGCGTGACCATCAAGAACAACAAGTTCACCATGCCGGACAACAACGTGGAGGTCAAAGCAATTTTCGAGGAGGATGCGGATGATAGAGCACGCAAAGGAACACCGCTTTGACTTGATTGTCACCCGTGAATTGTCGAGGTTTGCGCGTAACACGGTGGATGCGTTGAATGCTACGCGAGAACTGAAGCAATACGGCGTGGAAGTCTATTTTGTAAATGATGGCATCTGGACAATGGACGGCGATGGAGAGGTTCGCTTGACCATTATGGCGAGCATTGCCCAAGATGAAAGCCGCAAGACCAGCGAGCGCGTAAAAGCCGGACAGAAGATGAGCCGTGAGAAAGGCGTACTCTATGGCAGCGGTAATATTATCGGCTATAACCGTGTGGATGGAACCTATGTGATTAACAAAGAACAGGCAGAAACCGTGCGCAGAATCTTTAATCTGTACGCAGAGGGGCACGGAGAAACGACTGTTGCCAAAATGCTTATAGAAGAAAACCGCAAAGATGGCGGTGGTGGCCTGAGCTGGACGGCGAGCAAGGTATCACGGGTACTCCGCAAGCCCACTTACAAGGGCTATATGACCTATAATAAATCCCATATTGATGACTTCCTCAGCCATAACCGCATCAATCACAGCGAGGAGGACTTTGTTCTTGTAAAGGGAAACTTTGAGCCAATCGTCTCAGAGGAGCTATGGGAAACCTGCAATCAGATCCGCAGCAAGCGTGCTGCTTTTGTAAAAGGAAAAGATGGTCGTGCCCATAAGTTTGGCGTGTCCTTCCCGCAGAATAAATGGACGAAAATTCTGTTTTGTGATTGTGGGATGCGATTCCAAATCGAAGGCTACGATAAAACGGCCAACGGTGGGAAAAATATGCGGCTTATCTGTGCACGGTCGAAAATGTTCAAAAAGAAAGATGCCGCCAGAGCACTGAACGGTATTCCTTGTCCGGCACCATACGCATCTGAATGGAAGCTGGAATTGATGGCAAGGGAAGTGTTCCGTACAGTTTGGAAAGAAAATGCCGAGGATATACTGGGTCTTTTGCGGATGTTGGATGCAAATCTGAACACTACCGGCACACCGAATGATGGAAACCAGCTGGAGAACAAGCTCTCTGCGCTGAATGAGGAATTGGACGATCTTGTCAGCCAGCGGGCAAGCCGAAGCATAACTATGGATGATTTCTTAAGCAAAAGTACGGAAATCAACAATGAGATTATAAATGTCGAAGGCTTACTGCAAAGTTCTATACAGGAACAGCGTCCTAAAGCAAGGTTAGATATGCACAGCATCGAGGCTGCACTCAGCGATGATGCCTCTTTTCCGGATGGTAAAATAGAGCCGGGCTTTCTGGACAGGTATGCCAACCGGATTGTAAAAAGCAATAACCGCTACATTTGGATGTTGCAGTTGATGAATGTGCAGCAGATCATGCCTATCCAATCGGAAAGGCAGCCGATAGCGATGGTTACCTATAAAAGTGGCGTTCCCTATGATATTGAGCAAGAGCAAATCGGCAAGCAGGATAAAGAAAGTGCTGGACCCGATTGCGCGACAATATGTCGTCCACAGGATTTCTTTTTGAACATGGGCCGAACCAAAAGAAAGCGTAAGTTGGTGGAATGGCTGGAAAGCTGTCAAGAAAATCAGGTAAGCGTGCTGGATGAAAAGATACCACTTTTGAGTTTTGCGGTTGACTTTGTGACAGCCTATGAGTATCAGAAAGCGCGTGGGATTAAGATCCACCCCGGTTTGTGGAAAGATATGCGTGTGGATATATTTCTGGTAAAAAAAGAAAATTGAAAAAGTTGTGGAAAAAATCCGATTCGCTGTTCTCTTATGTATTAGGAGGTTCCAAACCTCCGAGAAAGTGAATAGCGTCCTCTGCTGTACCGCATTGGGGAAGTAGCGCCATGACTGGATTCCACGAGCGTGCCAAGATGCGAGAAAACATATCGCATGGCTGCAAAGCGATGCGAGGCAAAGCGCCGGGAAGGGTTGCCTGTCTGGAATTTGCAGAGGGAGAGAAACGCACAGCTATAACGACAGATCGTGCCGTGGAGGAAATACTTCCACGGCATTATTGTGTCGTTATGGAATGACGCTAGATTTGCTATTTGAATCAGTAAATGGTAATATTATAATTCGGATGAGGAATAGACCGTGATGGCAACTATTCGGGAATTCCGAATGGTTCAAACAGATGACATCTGACAGGTTCATCGAAGGAAAATTATCGAAATTTGTGGCTTATTGCGCCTTTCGAGTTTTATCTGCATATATTTTTGAAGATTATATGCAGAAAGCAGGATTCCATGTGGCAAAATTTAATCATCGTCATAGCAGATGAGGTGTCTGCGATGATAGATCATGCTATGAAAGAGATCCCTGCTGCGGCGCTTTTGTACTATTATATATAGGGTAGGGAAATTTCCGACTTGCTATTTGTATCGATAAATGGTACTATATGACTATACTAATGTCATTTGAATGGTTAGAAATAAATGACTTCTGAAGGAGGCTTTGGCGAAATGGGAAGATTCGTGAATCCGGATAATAGTGCGTTTCAAGTTGCACTGAATTCAAAAATTTATATGGACAAAACGGGTCTGCTGGAATATACCAACAGCGTTCTTGATACACCAGAAGCATATATCTGCAATAGCCGCCCCCGGAGGTTTGGTAAGTCCTATACGGCTAATATGCTGACAGCCTATTACAGCAAAGGCTGCGATTCAGAAAAGATGTTCGATGGGCTTACAATCGGCAAGAGTAGCGACTTCAAAAAGCATCTCAACAAGTATGATGTAATCCATATAGATGTACAATGGTTTTTGTCCAGCTGTGCAGACATCAAAAGTATTATATCCTACATTACGCAATCGGTTTTGGAGGAACTAAAAGAGTACTACCCTGAAGTTCTTCCTAACGAAGTGTTGACATTGGCGGACGCTTTGTCGCGCATCAGAAACTCGACCGGTCAGAAATTTATTGTGATTATTGATGAATGGGATATTCTGATCCGAGATGAAGCAACCAATAAGGCTGTTCAAGAAGAATATATCTATTTCCTGAGAGGCTTATTCAAAGGTACAGAGCCGACAAAATACATTCAGCTTGCATACCTCACCGGCATTCTGCCAATCAAAAAGGAAAAAACGCAGTCGGCCTTGAATAACTTCGATGAGTTTACCATGGTCAGTGCCGGCACGTTGGCACCTTTCATTGGCTTTACAGAAGAAGAAGTTAAGAATCTTTGCGAGGAGTACCACAAAGACTTTGACAAGGTAAAAAAGTGGTACGATGGTTACTTGCTGCGGGATTACCAAGTTTATAATCCCAGAGCTGTTGTCAGCGTTATGCTGAAGGGAGAGTTTAAGAGCTACTGGTCGGAAACGGCTTCCTATGAAGCAATCGTTCCCCTTATCAACATGAACTATGATGGGCTGAAAACGGCAATCATTGAAATGCTTTCCGGTGGGGAAGTTAAAGTAAACACGGCTACCTTCAAGAACGATACCGTTAATATCCAAAGCAAAGATGATGTTTTGACATATATGATCCATCTTGGCTACTTGGGATATGACCAGAACCGAAAAACAGCGTTCGTTCCGAATGAGGAAATCCGGCAGGAATTGACACTTGCGGTGGAAAGCAAGCATTGGAATGAGATGTTGCTGTTCCAGCAGGAGTCTGAGAAGTTGCTGGATGCGACATTGGATATGGATGGCGATGCAGTAGCCACTCAGATTGAGAAAATCCATGATGACTATGTTTCTGCCATCCAGTACAACAATGAAAACTCCTTGAGCAGCGTCTTGGCGATTGCATACCTGAGCGCTATGCAATATTACTTTAAGCCGGTTCGAGAGCTGCCCACAGGCAGGGGCTTCGCAGACTTCGTTTTCGTTCCAAAACCGGAGTACCGAAATGACTATCCGGCGCTTGTTGTGGAGTTGAAGTGGAACCAAACGGCGGAGACTGCGATGCAGCAGATTAAGGAAAAGAAATATCCGGATTCGCTGCGTGGTTATACAGGAAATCTTCTCTTGGTAGCTATCAACTATGACAAGAAAACGAAGAAACATCAGTGCCTTATTGAAAAAGTAGTATAAAGATCATGCCGTGGAAGGAACCTTCTTCCACGGCTTTTCTATACCATGATTGAGTCATTGACTTGTACATTTTGAAAATACTGAATGCAGTATTATACTGATGGGGAAGGAGGGAAAACCGATGCAATATGATAAAGCAGACCAGCAAAACTGCCCGCGCAGAGTTGTGTTCTATGGGCGCGTGTCCACGGAACTTGAGGCGCAAATATCAGCACTGAAAAATCAAATGAACTGGTATCTGGAGCTTGCAGAACATCATCCGAATTGGACGGTGGTTGGGCAATACGCCGATGAAGGAATCTCAGGTACTGGCATGAAAACCCGACCTTCTTTTATGAAGATGCTGCGAGATGCCCGGAAAAAGAAGTTTGACCTAATCGTGACCCGCGAGGTTTCCCGTTTTGCCCGAAACACGGTGGATACTTTGGTTACGACCCGTGAGCTGAAACAGTACGGCGTTGAAGTGTACTTTGTCAATGATGACATCTGGACGATGCGTGGCGATGGAGAAGTTCGCCTGACCATTATGGCAAGCCTTGCGCAAGATGAAAGCCGTAAAATGAGTGAACGCACCAAGGCGGGCATTCAGACGTCACAGAAAAAAGGCACCTATGTTGCGGGACCGACACCGTTTGGATATAAGCGTGATAAAAAGGCTCATACGCTTGTGGTGCAGGAAAGTCAGGCAGAGACTGTCAGAAAAATTTTTGCTTGGTATGCTGATGGCATAAATGGCACCGAGATAGCCCAGACACTAACGCAAGAAGGCGCACCGAATAAATCCGGAATGCCACAATGGAGCGCGCGTCAGGTTCTCTCAATCACCAAGAATACGATTTATAAAGGGTATTTGACATACAACAAATCGCATATTGATGATTTCCTCAGCCATAAAAGCATCAAGAACAGCGAACAGGATTACATTCTGGTGAAAGGCAGTTTTGAGCCAATCATTTCAGAGGAACTATGGGATAAATGTCAGCGCCGCAGACATGCATGGCAGTCGTACAAAGACGGCAATATAACGCAGGCTTACTTGTATGGAAAGAACGAACACGCCGACAAATGGGCTTGCCGCATGTTTTGTGGCTGCGGAGCCAGAATGCGGGCGTTCCGCGCAGAGAAAGGCATTGTTCGATATATCTGTTATCAGCGGTCGCTGAGGAATGTAGCCCCCAAATGCAGCGCCCCCAATGTGCAAGCATGGAAGCTCGAATTGATGGCGCGAGAAATCTACAAAAACGTTTGGCAGGATCACCGGCAGGATAGTTTAGAAGAATACCAGCAGGAACAAAAAAACGGAGCTGCCAATAGTGAAAAGGTAGAGGAAGCACTCAGCTGGCAAGAGTCGTTCCCAAACGATGAAATCAGCCGGGAATTTCTGGACAGATTTGTGCCGAGAATCTTCTCCATCGATGGACAGAAATTCATCTGGGAACTAAATCTATTTCAAGAGTCATGCACTGTTCAATGCAATGTGCGCGGAACGTACAATTACCATTCGATTTCGGCGGAAAAAATCATGCCGGGAAAAACAAAAGCGAAGAAAGGGGATGGGGCCGTCAATAGGATACTTGAGGATGCAAACAGTACGCGCTTTTGGGTACATACCTATGATGACGACCCAATAAGCAGGCTGCAATCAAGAACCCGCGCCAGTAATTTGACCCGTTCTTGGTCGTTCACACTGGATTATGATAAGGCACGTTCTTGTCAAAATTCGCGTGGCTGCGTTCTTTGGCCTAGGCAATAGAAAGACCTCACCGTAGAGGTTGTTCTATAAAATACTTTGAGCCCCTGATTACCGTACTTAAGTAATCAGGGGCTTTTTGTATGCAAAAATGCCCTTTGTCTATGTGCTGGACAATGCGGTGGTCTGCAAGGTAAAATGCGCAGGAAGCGAAAAGCTGACGGATTGTACCCCACCAGTATGCCAAGAAACCGAGGACGCAGAATGACCGGCAAAGAGTTTGAACAGATCATCCGCATAAGCTTCGAACGAAAAAAGTTTACGAACTTGATAATCGACAAGAAGCTGTTTCGGAACTTTGCGCATGTCTATTGCAAAAGCGCAGTGAACCCCGGCATGTTTCATTATAACTTAAAGAAAAAGACCGAAGTTGTAAAGCCCTTTTATGGCTTTTACTTCGGTCTTTCTTTTTTAGGGGATGTGCAACAGCCCCGTCCTGTTTTTCCGCTTGATGTGTATGCACCGGAAATCATTTTTCAAACAGATGCAGCAGATATCCGTAGCCCTCGGCCTCCATTTTTTCATAGGGGACGAAACGCAGGGCCGCGCTGTTGATGCAGTAGCGCACGCCGTTGGGCGACTCCGGGTCGCCGGTGAACACGTGGCCGAGGTGGGAGTCTCCGGCGCGGCTTCTGACCTCCGTGCGGCGCATCCCGTGGCTCAGATCCTCTTTTTCCACTACGGCAGGGCCCTCAATGGGCTTTGTAAAGGCAGGCCAGCCGCAGCCGCTTTCGTACTTATCCGTGGAGGAAAAGAGCGGCTCACCGGTGACGACATCCACATAGATGCCCTTTTCAAATTTATCCCAGAACTCGCCTGTGAAAGCGCGCTCTGTGCCGCTCTCCTGCGTAACACGGTACTGCTCCGCCGTCAGCTTGTCCCGGATGGATTCCGCCGCGGGCTTCTGATAGTCGCCCGGATCGATGCGCAGCCGGGAAAACAGCTCCATCTCCGCGCGCGGGATGTGGCAGTAGCCGTTCGGGTTCTTTTCGAGGTAGTTCTGGTGGTACTCCTCGGCGGGGTAGTAGTTCTTGAGTGGGCCGATCTCCACGAAGAACTTTTCACTGCGTCCCCGCTCGATCTCCGCGATGCGCTCCACCGTTTCCTTCGCGCTTTCGTTGGTGTAATAGACACCGGTCTGATACTGGCTGCCCCGGTCGTTGCCCTGCCGGTTCTCCACCGTGGGGTCGATCACATAGAAGTAGGCCAGCAGCAGGGCGTCGAGACTCACCTGTCCGGGGTCATACTCCACCCGCACGGCCTCCCGAAAGCCGGTCTCGCCCTTGCAGACGGTCTTGTAATCGGCGTCCGCCTCGCAGGTGCCGTTGGCATAGCCGCTCTCGGCATCGATGACGCCGGGGATGGACTGCATCAGCTGTTCCATGCCCCAGAAGCAGCCGCCCGCCAGATATATGACATTTTCCGTGGTATCCATATACATGCTTCCTTCACCGGACATATCAGAGGGCTGTCCGGTCATTTCCTTCTCGTCCGTTTTCTGCGGCATATTTTTCTGCCCGGCAGTGCAGCCGCTCAGCAGCAGTACCGCGGTGAGCAGAAGCGGCAATACTCTCCGATACATGGTGTATCCCTCCTTTCTGAGAAGATAAATTCGTTTGTCAGCCCATATCGGCGGCAAGAGCCTGGTCGATGAGCTTTTGCAGCGTCTCCGCCTGCTTCTTTTCCGTGATGGCGCCTACGATGGGTTCACCCACGATATTGCCGCTGCGGTCGACCACATAGGTGGTGGGATAGGCAAAGATGTTGGTGGTAAACTTTCCCGCCTCACCGTCGGAGTCAAAATACACATTCTGATAGGTGGCGCCCTTCTTGGCAAGCACATCCTTCGCCTCGGAAATTGCCGTTTCGTCGCCGTCCAGCGTGAAGGTGTTGACGCCGATGAGGGAGCCGCCCTTCTCCGCCAGTTCCTTGTTCAGCGCATCCAGCTCGGAAAGCTCGCCTACGCAGGGATTGCAGGTGGTGAACCAGAAATTCACCACGGTGACGGCGTTGGCGGAGAACAGCTCGTCGCTCTTCACCGTGTTGCCATCCAGGTCCTTGCCCTCAAAGGCGGGGAACTTCTGCATACTGCCGTCGTCGGGAGGGTTGCTCGTGTCGCTGCCCGCGGGCATGCTCATATCGCCGTCCGTGGATTTCTGCATGATCTCGGGATACTTCTCTTCCAACTCGGTCAGCCTGTTTTCAATATTGCTGATCTCCGTGGCTGACTCCTTCAGCCACTCATACTCCTTGTCGGTGAACTGCTCTTTAGCGGCCTCGACGGTATCCAGCAGGAAGTCGCCGTAGTTTTTGCCGTCCTCCTGCATGGTCATGCCCTTGTCGGCCGCCATGAAAACCTTTTCCCACAGCTCGGTATTTTCCGACAGGATCGCGTTCTCCCGCTCCAGCAGCTCCTTGTGCAGGGCGAGCGCCTCCTTGGCGTTTTTCGGCTCGCCAGTCATGGCGGAGCCGTTGCCGCTCATGTCGCCCATCTTGTCATTGTTCTTCGTGCCGCAGGCCGCCAGGGCCAGCACCATCAGCACGGCAAAAGCCAGTGCAAAAATTCTCTTCATGTTCATTTTGATTCCTCCATCGTTGTTTTCTTTGTTGTTTCTTTCCCGTTGCCGAAGCCGTAGCGGAAGCACACGGCGTTCGTCGGACAGGCGCGGATGCACATTCCGCAGCGGATGCACTCGGTATGGTTGGGCGTTTTCGTCACATCCACATCCATCTTGCAGGCTCTGGCGCATTTCCCGCAGGAAACGCACTTATTCTTATCCACCTTCATCTGGAAGAGGGACACCCGGTTGAACAGCGCGTAGAACGCGCCCAGCGGGCAGAGCCACTTGCAGAACGGTCGGTAGAACAGTACGCTCAGCGCAATCACCGACAGCAGGATGCTGAATTTCCATGTAAACAGCTTGCCCAGCGCCGCCCGGATGCCGGAATTGGCAAGGGACAGCGGGATGGCTCCCTCCAGCACGCCTTGGGGGCAGAGGTATTTGCAGAAGAACGGGTCTCCCATGCCAACATCGTTCACAAGGAACGCCGGCAGCAGGAAAACCATCACCAGCAGGACAGCGTATTTCAGGTATGTCAGCGGCTTCAGCCTCTTTGTGGAAAGCTTCTTCGTGGGGATTTTGTGCAGCAGCTCCTGAAACCAGCCGAAGGGGCAGAGAAAGCCGCAGATAAAGCGCCCCAGCAGCACGCCCAGCAGGATGAGGAAGCCTGTGATATAATAGGAAAAGCTGAACTTGGACGAGCCCACCACCGCCTGAAACGCCCCGATGGGGCAGGCCCCGGACGCCGCCGGACAGGAGTAGCAGTTCAGCCCCGGCACGCAGACGGTCTTCCCCGCCCCCTGATACAGTCCGCCCTTGAGAAAGTTCGGCAGATGCAGGTTGGTCAGCAGCGTCGCCCCCGCCTGAATCCAGCCCCGGAAGCGGGACATGGTCTGTGAAACGCCTGAAAACTTTTTACCCAATGCCCACACACTCCAGACATAATTTGATTGCTTTGCTCAGCACTGTCGCCGCCTCGCCCCGCCAGACACCGAAGCACAGCATGGCGGCTCCGGCCATCAGCAGCACGATCTGCGCCGCTGCCTTTTTCCCGCAGCTCATTTTTCATCACCCTTTCCGATTTTCTGCCCCCATCATAGCGCGGGAGAGTTAAAGTCTCTGTTAAGAACGAAAACTTAACGCAAACCTTATCTGTTTTTGCTATAATGAAAGCAACACAAAAACGAAGAAATAAAAAGGAGGGCTCTCATGCACCTTTTAGTAATTGAAGATGAACGCGCCCTGTGCGAGACCATCGTCCGCAGCCTGCGGCGGCTGGCCTACAGCGTGGACTACTGCTATGACGGGGAAAAGGCGCTGGCGCTTCTGGGCGTGGAACGATACGATCTGGTGCTTCTTGATCTGAATCTGCCGAAAAAGGACGGCATGACGGTGCTGCGCACCCTGCGGCAGACCGACCGGGAGACGCGGGTGCTGATCCTCTCCGCCCGCAGCGAAGTGGAGGACAAGGTGCAGGGGCTGGATGCCGGGGCGAACGACTATCTGGCGAAGCCCTTCCACTTGGCGGAGCTGGAGGCCCGCATCCGCAGCCTGACATTGCGGCAGTTCACCCAGCAGGATGTGCTGCTAAGCTGCGGAGGCCTGACCTTTGACACCCGCTCCCGTACCGCCACCGTCAACGGGCAGACGCTGACGCTCACCCGGAAGGAAACGGGAATCCTGGAATACCTGATGGTGCATCAGGGGCGGCCCGTGAGTCAGGAGGAGCTGATGGATCACGTTTGGGACAACAGCGTGGACAGCTTCAGCAATTCCATTCGCGTCCACATCT